>Ga0315289_10000378_pt1 | contig 70202 bp, 52 predicted proteins | sample YL17G11_40_MG_FD_203452 | JGI IMG/M metagenome (GOLD analysis project Ga0315289, IMG submission 203452) | Sediment microbial communities from Yellowstone Lake, YNP, Wyoming, USA - YL17G11_40 | ecosystem: Environmental > Aquatic > Freshwater > Lake > Sediment | place: USA: Wyoming | collected... | reverse complement strand
TCGGACTTCGGACCTCGGACTTCGGACCTCGGACTTCGGACCTCGGACCTCGGACTTCGGACCTCGGACTTCGGACCTCGGACCTCGGACCTCGGACTTCGGACCTCGGGCCTCGGACCTCGGACCCCGGGCTTCGGAGCCTAGCGGGCTGGGCGGATCGCGCCCAACAGGCCATGGATGGCTGCCCCTACCCGGTCGGCCAGAGCCTCGAGTCCGGCGTACTGCTCATCCTGCAAGTACCCAAGACGGTGAGCCAAGTGGAGCTGGTACCTTGCCTCGGCCAGTGAGCCCCGTGCCACCGTGCAGAACTGGTAGTACTCATCACGGGATCCTCGCGACGAACCCTCGGCGATGTTGGACGGCACCGACACGACCGCCCGCCGGAGCTGCTGTGTCAGCCCATAGCGCTCGTCTTTGGGGAAGTTGTCGGTGCAACGGTACACAGCGAACGCCAAGTCGTCCGCAAGCTGCCATGCCTGGATCTTCCGGAAGTCGCGAGGCATCCCGTCTTGACCTCTACCCACCTGTCGCGGTCGTCACTCGGCCCGAGCGTTCCCCGTGGCCGTGCCGTTAGTCCGAAGTCCGAGGTCCGAAGTCCGAAGTCCGAAGTCGGAAGTCACGCAGTCTCGCGAGATCGCCAGCAGCAGTCCTAGCGACACAAAGTTGGCGACGATGGAACTGCCGCCATAGCTGACGAACGGGAACGTGATGCCCGTGAGGGGGATGAGCTTGCTCACCCCACCGATGATGACGAGCGATTGCAGCGCGAAGGTCGTCGAGAGCGCCGCGGCCAGTAACGAGCCGAAGCGGTCTCTCGACCGCCACGCAATGGCGAAGCCCCGGTAGGCGATGAGCGCTGCGAGGAGCAGAAGGATGGTCACCCCCGCGAGGCCCAACTCCTCCGCGATGGCAGACGTGATCAAGTCGGTATCCACAGCGGGCAGGCTTCCCGGGTCAGGCAGCCCTCGCGCGAGCCCCGTGCCGACGAGACCGCCCTCGCCGAAGCAGAAGAGCGACTGCATGATCTGCCAGCCGCCGCCGGAGGGATCAGACCACGGGTCCACCCACGCGGTCATGCGCCGGTGGACGTGGCCGAACATGTGATCCGCGGCCACTCCCCCGGCGATGAAGAGCAGGGCTCCGAGAACGACGTAGGTTTTCCGTCCGGTGGCGAGATAGAGCATGGCGAGGAAAACGCCGAAGACGAGCACGGCAGCGCCCAGGTCCCGTTGTCCGACGAACACGGCCAGCGAGAACATCACGAGGAGCAGCAGGGGGGCAACGTACCGCATCTCGGGGACGCAGACGCCGAGGAAGCGCGGACCGCTAGCGACCAGCATGTCCCCCTTCGCCGACACGTAACCGGCGAGGAAGATGCAGATCAGAATCTTGGCAAGCTCAGTGGGCTGGAAGGTCAGGATGCCCGGCAGCCCGAGCCAGAGCCGCGCCCCATTCACCTCATGTCCCCACAGCATCGTGACGATGATCAGCAGAATGGCGGCCACGCCACACGAGTACTTGTAGCGGGCGAGGCGGCGGACATCGCGCACCAGAGCGTACGTCGCTACCATGGCCAGCGTGCCGACGAGGAACCACCAGGTCTGTTTGGTCCCCGAGGTCGATCCGCCCGTCAGCTCGAGCCGCCAGAGCATCACCAGGCCGATGGCCGCGAGACCAGAGACACACGGAACGAGCACGTGATCCCGGTGACGGGAGACCTGGTCGAGTGCGAAGGTGCTGACGATCAGCGCGCAAGCGACCAGCACGAGGCGTGAGGCGTGCTCGAGCGGCAGGCCGAGGGCGTGGCAGACCAACAGGCCGCCACCCCCGGCCACAAGCCCTGCCAGGCACAACAGGAGAAGCTCCGAGCGACGTGCCGGGCTGATAGGACGCCTCCTGAACGACAGGTGACAGGTGACAGATGAGGTGGTTTCACAAGTCGCGTAGGCCGGGCGTCTCGCCCGGCGACAGCGCATTGTCAGCGGCTTTGCCGGGCGAGACGCCCGGCCTACGCGACTTCTGCAACTGGCTCACCTGTGACCTGTCACCTGCCGTCACGCGCTGAACTGCAGCTCGGTCGTGCCGACTGAGATGCGATCGCCGTCTGCCAACAGCGTCTCGTCCTCCAGGCGCTGACCGTTCACGAGCGTCCCATTGGTGGACCCCCGGTCGCGCAAGTGGACGACGCCGTCACGTAGGAAGGCGAGGGCGTGGTTGTTGGACGCGAACTGGTCGCCCCATAGCGGGACCGAGTTGTGCTCGCCGCGGCCGATGGTGGTCACCGCGGCGATCGGGAAGGTGGTGCCAACCGGCAACCGCCCGGGGTCGGGGCTCCGGACAACGACCAGCCTGGGCGGCAGGGGCTCCCGGAGGCGCTCGGAAACAGGGGCCGTGGCCGCGACCGCTGGGGCCAGCCGCGGGACCGGAGCCGGCTCGGGTCCGGGCGCCACTGCCACGGCCGCTGGCGACCCGGGAGCCAACACCGTCGCCTCGGCCCGCATCTCTGCCACGAGTGCGCGCAGGACCGAGAGCACAAACAGATAGAGCAGCCCGAGGAAGGCGTAACGGGCTACCAGCCACAGGATGTCGGGTGCCAACCTGTTCTCACCGCCAGATGGCCGGTCGCTGTGGGAGCGGCTTCAGCCACGACCGTCCGGAGCTTCGCGGCAGCCGAACGGCGGTCGCGGCCAGAGCCGCTCCCACGCGAGAGGCAGACTACCACTCGGGCGCGTCCGCCGAGTCGCCGGCCTCCGGTCCGTCGTCAACGGCCAGGCGCAGGCGCTCGGTCCCGAGCACGATCACATCGCCGGGCTCGAGGGATGAACTCGTGACCGGCACTCCATTCCGCAGCGTGCCGTTCTTGCTCGCGAGATCGGTGAGCACGAACCGGTTGCGGTCCCAGCGGATTTCGGCATGACGACGCGACACGGACGGGTCGTCGAGCCAAAGGGTGCAACCGGGATCGCGGCCAATCACCGCCGGGAGTTCGACCCGGTGCGCCGTCCGCGCCGGTCCCAGGACTGTCAGCAGACAGCTGGGTCGCTCGGCCGGGAACTCAGCCTCCACACCGAAGCGCCCCGGCTCCAGGGCGTCGACAGGCGTCATGAGGACGCGAGGCGCCACGGCGACGGCATACCCCGCCTGCCGAAGTCTCTTCCACAGGGAACGCGCGTATCCCCTCTCCAGACGCTCAACGTCGTTCCCCAGTTCGCCGAAGTCGCCCAGAGCCAGGTACACCCGATAGAGCGCCGGAGCTTCCGGCCCATCGGCTCCGGCCCGGCTGCCCTCGATCGCGGCGTTGTACAACTCCTGGCCCACGGCGACCAAGTCCAGGCGTCCGCCGAAGATCTGTTCGGCGCTGCCTTCGGTGAGGGCCTCCAACGCATGTTCCAGTCGGCTCAGCAGCGACACAGCAATCCTCGTCCCCGCATTCGCACTGGCGGATTATACCAACTGCGCGGCGTGGTGTCACTAGAACGCGGGGCTCTGTCGGTCGCAGAGCGGGGGATCGGGCTGGCCCGCGCTGGCCGCGCGGCTTGACAGGGAATCGCGCGGGGCCTACAATCCGCCTACCCCGCGGCGTTGCTGGGGTTGCGGAGCAGACTTGCAGTCTGCAGCGTCAGAAGGGACAGAGTGGATCATGCGGTCGCCTTGCCCTAGGTGGTCTCCCCATGGACGAGCGGGCCGGCTCGGGAAGCTGGCAGGTGGCGCTCTGCTGCTGGCGCTGGCTGCGGCCGTGCCGGCACAGGAGGTCCCTGCTCCTGCCCCGGGCCCCGGGAGCGTTGGCATGGACACGGCCGGCTATATCCTGAGCCCCGGGGACGTGGTGAGAGTGGTGGTCTTCCGCGAGCTGGAGATATCCGGCTCGTACAGGATCGGCCCCGCCGGCACGCTGAGCATGCTCTGGGCGGACCGGGTCCAGGCGGCAGGGCTAACGGTCGACCAGTTGCGCGACGCCATCACCGAGCGCCTCCGGGCTATGATCAAGCACCCGCTGGTTCAGGTGTCGATCGACGCCGATGGGTCTACGAGACGGGTCTTCGTCGGCGGCTACGTCGACAAGCAGGGCATCTACCTGATGCCGTTCGGCGCGACCGTCGCGGAGGCCGTGTTCGCGGCCGGAATCACGCCGATGTCGGAGTTGTCGAGGGTTCGCGTCAGCCGGCCGGGCGAGCCACCGGTTGAGCTGGATCTGAGCGCGGTTCGGAACGGCGAGGGCGAGATCGACCAGACCTCGCTGGTGCGCCCGGGGGACGTCATCTACGTGCCCAGGTTCGAGGCCGAGTTCTCGGTAGTGGGAGTCGTGGCCAAGCCGGGATCGTATGCCATGATGCCCGAGGCCCAGGACCAGATGACCGTCGTCCGGGCCCTCGGCGCGGCCGGATGGCTCGCGGAGGGCGCCCTCCCGACGACTGCCCGCCTCCTCAGGGCGGATGGCACGCTGGAGCAGATCGACCTGCAGGCGCTACTCAATGCCGGTGACATGACCCAGAACCTCAAGGTCGCGAAGGGCGACGTGCTCGTGGTCGGACAGGCGGGGCGAATCACGGTCGCGGGGTTTGTCAACCAGCCGGGAACCTTCATCGTCAGCGAACCGATAACGGTACTCGAGGCGATCGCCCGGGCCGGCGGCTTCACGCCGATGGCCGACCTCAAGAAGGCAACCATCGTGGGCGAGAAGGGCTCCCAGCAGGTCAGCCTGGAGAAGCTCTGGTGGGAGGGGGACGCGAGCCAGAACACCCGCCTTGACCCTGGCCAGACGCTGCTGATCCCGGAGCGCGACCCCGAGACCGTGCTGGTGGTGGGGGCGGTGGAGGAGCCAGGGTCGGTCGACATCTACCACGCGAAGGACCGCACCGCCATCCGCGTCGTCCAGGGCACCAAGCCCAAGGCTACCGCCGACCTGGGTCGGGTCACCATCCACCGACTCGGGGCAGACGCGCCGACGATCGTGGACCTGCGCAGCGCCGTGGAGCGCGGGAAGCTCGAGGGCAACGTGCCCCTGCAGGCCGGCGACATCGTCTTCGTACCCGAGTTTCTGAAGGTCTACGCGATCGGGGCCTTCAGCACGCCCGGGGTCTTCCCGCTGACACCTGACATGACGGTCAAGGAGCTCATCGCGCGGGCGGGCAGCCTCCGACAAGACGCGAAGACCAAGACGGTCTACCTGGTAACTACCACGCCCGAAGGGACGCAGACGAAGGTGTTCAACTTCGCCATCCTGGGCTCCGGGCGCCTGCCTGACACGGCCGACTACCGTCTGAAGGAAGGCGACATGCTCTTCGTGCCCGGCAGGAAGCCGTCGAGCCAGGGCCTGTGGGCGACCTTCCGGGATTGGCTCTGGGCTGCGGTGGGGCTGTTCGGCCTGTTCGTCCGCTAGGGGCAACGGGAGCCCCGGGTGACGCGGGTCGGGGCCTGTTCGGGCAGAGCGCCCGACCCACGCGCACCGCGGGCCAGGGAGGGGTGCCGGGCCCATCTCCGCCTAGGCTATACGGGGCCCGTCCATCGGCGCGAGAGGGAGCTGCCGCCCGGCACCGCCAATGTGACGGTTGACAGGCGAGGAGGGTTCCCGGGGGGGATGGCGTTGCGGGAGCGGCCGAAGCCGCTCCCACAACCGCACACCAGGGGTGGGCGAGGCTACTGCGATGAGACGTCGGCAGCGTAGCCGCCGGAGCGCAACTCGTTGCGGAGCTTGAGGGCCTCATCCTTGCCCGAGACCGTCGCTACGTTGACCCGGTGATACTCGCGGCCGTCCTTGACCACGCGGCTGACGAACGGCTGGTACCCCTGCGCGCGGAGCTTGGCGACCAGACGGTCGGCGTTGGCTCGCTCAGCGAAGGAGCCGGCGCGAACGGTGTACCGACCGGCCGCCTCCTCGGTGCCGGACTTAGCGGCGGAGGGGGCCTTCGGGTGGGGCCTCTCGCCAGGGGCATCCGAGGCGGGCGGTTTCGGAGGCGAGTCGCTCTCTCCCGCGGAGGGCTCCCTGGTGTCGGTCATCGTGCGGTCGGTGGATGAGGCGGAGTCGTCGCGGGGCGGCGGTCCTTCGCGGTTGCCTTCCAGGCGAAGCCGCTGCCGGTCATCGACCGTCGGCGCGGTGGCCGTGACGTCGACGACCGCCTTCTCCGGCGGGGGTTGGGCCGTGGCCGCGGGCCGTGGGGTGTCAGTCGGCGTCTCGTCCTGGACACCGCTGCCCACGCGATCGGCGAGCTCCTGCGTGGTGAGGACGGGCCTGACCTCACCCCCAAGCCGATCGCCGATCCAGTCCCGGCCGAACTTGTAGCTGGCAAGGCCCGCGATGCCGCAGATCAAGAGCGTGACCAGCCAGAAACCTAGTGCCTCGGTGACGCGGCTTCTTCCTTCGGTTGCGTTGGCGGCCATGGTGCTCGCATCTCCCTCTGTGCTGCGATGTGTGCGGTGATGAGGCTATGATGCGGCTCGGGAGCAACCCGGACGCACTCGCGAAAGTTGGGTCCTCCCTGATGACTTCGACGCCATCGGCGTCCGTAGGTTCCCGCGTTGGGGATTCTACCACGCCCGGGCGGCGGGCGCAAGAGTGACTGGCTAGCGGAGGCGACCGTGCCTGAGGATACGCGGCCACGCCTGCCGGAGTGGCTGAAGGTCAAGCTGGGGAAGGCGCAGCTCTCGGAACGCACGCGGGAGTTGGTGGCGCGCGGGCAGCTCCACACCGTGTGCCAGAGCGCGCGCTGCCCGAACATCGGCGAGTGTTTCGCAGCCGGCACGGCGACCTTCCTGCTGATGGGGAACCGATGCACGCGGGACTGCGGGTTCTGTGCGGTCGCGACCGGGCCCCCGGAGCCGCTCGATGCGGACGAGCCGCGGCGCATCGCGGAGGCGGTGGCCGAGCTCGGGTTGCGGTACGCGGTCCTGACCTCGGTCACACGGGATGACCTTTCGGACGGTGGGGCGGCGCACATCGCTGCCACGATCCGGGCCATCAGGGAGCGGCGACCGGGGACGCGAGTGGAGGCCCTGGTGCCGGACTTCCGTGGCGATGAGGCGGCCGTTCAGGTGGTGTTGTCGGCGAAGCCGGACGTGCTCAACCACAACGTGGAGACCGTCCCGAGGCTCCAGGCCGTCGTCCGCCCCCAGGCAAGCCATCAGACATCGCTCGCGGTGCTGGTCATGGCGGGTCGCATCGCGCCGGACACACCGACGAAGTCCGGGTTGATGGTGGGCCTGGGCGAGACGGACGACGAGGTCCGTGAGACGCTGGGCGATCTCGCAAGCGCCGGCGTGTCGATCGTGACCATCGGGCAGTACCTGCGTCCGTCACCCCGCCACCTCCCGGTCCGCCGCTACGTGCACCCGGAGGAGTTCGCGCAGTACCGGCAGGTGGGGGAGGCTCTCGGGTTGAAACACGTGATTGCCGGGCCCTTTGTTCGCTCGTCGTACCACGCGGAGGAGGCTGCTGCGCAGGCCGGGGTCTAACCGCGACGGCGTCCCACACGAGGCCCCCCCCGCCGACCTACGATCACCGATGATCCGCCGCCTGGCCGTACCCGTCATCGCCGTGGTCGTGCCCCTCGCTATCGTCGTCCTGGCGGGATGGCCGATCGTCACCAGTCACCGGTGGCTGAACCGGCGTGCCCTCGAGCTGCTCACCGTGGGGGTGGCTCAGCTCCTGGGGATGGAAATCCGCGCCGGGGCCATTGAGGGCGACCCGTTCCGAGGCGTTAGCATCAGAGATGTCGCCATCCTCGATCCGCGGCCCGGGGCCGAGCCGGTGGCATCGGCGAGGGAAGTGCGGGTCAGCTACGACCTGTGGGCCGTGCTCAAGGGGCAAGCCCAGCCGGCGGAGAGCATCAGGGAGGTCCGCGTGACGGGTCTGCGGGCGAGGCTGGTCCGCGGCCCGGACGGGAAGCTCAACATCGACCGTGCCCTGCAGCTCCTCATGCGTCGGCAGCCGGCGAGGGGGCGCTTCAGGGGACGCGTGATCGTGGATGATGCGGAGGTGCAGTACACCGACTTCGCCTCCCGCCCGGCCTGGCTCAGCGGAGTGGAGGTCGGGGTAACCAGTCTTGCCGGCGAGGTGGACTTCGCCAACCCGGACCTCGTTCGCTGGCGGGCCAAGGGCGTAGGCGCCCTGGCGCCCGTCGGGCCGTTCGAGGCGGAGGGCACCATCGCCCCGAAAGGCCGGGCGGTGTCCGGGCAGGGAGTCGTGGAGGGTGTGGATCTGCCGGCGCTGTACGCGCGCTTCGCGCGCCGGCCTGGGGTCCGGCTTCGGTCGGGCGTGGCGAACGCGTGGGTCAGCTTCTGCGTCATCCCCGGCGACTTCGCGGACTACGCGGTGGCGGGGAGAGCCGAGGGGCTGAGCGCAGAGGTGGCGGCGCTGGGCGGGAACACGGTCACGGGCAGCGCCGAGTTCAGCGCGACGCCGGCCGGCGTCCAGCTCGCAGACGTCCACGCTCGGGCCCTGGGAGCGGAGGCCGAGGGGCACGGGGTTGTCTTCGGCGCTCCGGCAGCCTCCATCGACATCCAAGGTGTGGCCCGGGGGGTCGACGCGCGGCGTTGGGCGGAGTTCGTGCCTCAGGTGAGAGAATCCCTGCCCGATGTGACCGGCTTGCGGTCGGTGCGAGTCGCGGGGCGGGTGTCGGGCCCTCTCACCCACCTCAACCTCGCCCTTGCCGCTCAGGCCCCGCAGCCGGTGGCGGTCGCGTACTCGCCGCCCGTCGAGCGTCGACAGGAGGGCGCGGTTACCCCTGCCCGGTTGGTGACGGCGGCCGCGCGAGGGCTTGCGGTGCAGGCGATGGTACCGGACCTCCCGAGCGGCGACATGGTAGTGCGCGTGGCTGCGGAGGAGCTTCGAGTCGGCGACCTGGCCCGGCTGCTGCCCCAACAGGACTACCTGCGCCTGGCGCGGCCCGAGCCGCTGAGGAACGTCTCGGGGCGCCTCTACTACTCCCGGCGCACGGCGGCGAGCGGCGGATGGCTGAAGGTCGGCGCGATCGACACCGAGTACGGCGAGCTGCGCGGCGTCGATGTGCACTATGCGCTGGCCGGCAAGGCCCTGCGCCTGAACGTGCAGGTCGACAACGCACTCGGCGCGGAGGTTGGGGCCAGTGGGCTGGTCGATCTCAGAGGGAAGACGCCGGCGGTCTATGCTCAGTTCGACGCGAGGGCCGTGGACGCCGCGACGGCGGCATCGGTGGCCGGCTGGCGGAGGCCCGACCTGCGGGGCACCCTAGCCCTGGAGGGAGTGCTTGCGACCGCCGACGGACGGCTCCAGGCGGCGGCTCACGTAAGCGGAAGCGGCGTGGGCGTCGGCGGCTTTGGCACAGACGAGGCGGCTGCTAACGTGGGAGTGACGAACGACGGCGTCAAGGTGCGCTATGCCACAGCGAAGGGCCCGCTGGGCGCGTGGTGGGTCAAGGGGTGGGTGCCGTTCCACGGGGCAAGCGACCTCGAGTTCACCGTCACTGACGTACCCGTCGCGGAGGCGGCGACGGCGCTCGGGAGGCAGCGAAGCGGCGATGCGTCGCGGGAGCCACAGGGCACTCTGTACGCGCACGGGAGGCTGCGAGGGAACCTCGACCGCCCGGCACTGGAGGCGGATCTGGCCGCCTTCGGCGTTGGGGTCGGCAAGCAGCGGGCGCAAGTGGCCACGGCAGCGCTGTCTGCCACGAAGGAGAGCGTGCGTCTGGCGAACGTGCGTCTTCGCCGGGGAACCGCGACCGCCGTCGGGGATGTTGCCCTGACCGAGATCCAGTGGCCGCCAGGCAGCCCGCTGAGCGCCCCGGACCGGCAACCGGGGTATGACCACGCAGCTATCCAGCCGACACTGCCGGATGGTCACTTGTCAGGCACTGCGCGGGTGACCGGCTTCGATCTCTCACAGCTCGCGGAGTTCGTCAACCTGCCGGAGGGCCTGCGCCTGACTGGGGTGACGTCGTGTGAGGACATCGCGATTGGGGGCACGCTGCAGGCGCCGACGGCAAAGGGATCGATGGCTGTCACCGACAGCCGCGTGGTGCTGGCGGATCTCGCGGTGGCGATGGGACCGGTCGATGTCGGCGGGACGTTCGAGGCCGACCGCAACGCTGTTCGGATGCAGGCGAACTCGTCACCTTTCGCTGAGCCCGCCCTGCAGACCACTGCCGAGATCAGCGGGTGGAACGCGGAGGAGGGGACGCAGATCACCGGCACATTCTCGGCGCGGGCCATGCCGCTCGTCAACGTGATGCCCCGCCAGGGCATTCTCCGGGGAGTCGAGGGCACCCTGAGGGTGTCAGACGGCCGGATCGCCGGGCCGGTTGGCGGGCCTGGGCCAACGCTCTCGGCCGCCCTGTCAGCCGACGCCGTGGCCTTTGGCCGACGTGACATCACCAAGGCCAGAGCGACGATCTCATACGCCGACGGAGCCTGGCGCCTCCAGGGAGGGGAGTGCCTGGCAGCGGGCGGCACCATCCACCTGCCAACCGCTGCCTACTGGCCGAAGGAGAACCGCCTGGAAGCCGAGGCGGACGCCCGCGGCCTGCGCGCGGAGGAGCTGCTGTTCTGGGCGGGCGACATCGCGCGGGCAGCCGCGAAGGACGCGGGGGCCGGCGCCGGAGGTCGGGACCGCCTGTACAGCCTGGCCCACCGGATTCGCGGCAGCATCGACCTGGGGAGTCTCAAGGTCGCGGGCCCGCTGGGCAACCTGTCGGGTTCGGTGGCCAGCGTCACCACTAGCGACGGGCGCATTGACACGAAGGGGATTCCGGACCTGGAGGCTGGGACCGGGTTCACGGGCCTGGACTTGTCCACCACCGAGCCGAGCCCTGGGGAGGACCGCCCCGGGGCAGCGCCCAAGACACGGCTCGAACGCATGTCTGGGCACTTGCGCCTGGACGACCTGTCGGTGCAAGGCGAGCTTGATGGGGGGGCGATCAGCGCACAGGGAACCGTGGACCTGGGCGGCGAGGTCGACGTAACCGCGGCGGCGGACATGGTGCCGTTCGGGGCGCTCGAACCGTGGTTGCCGATGCCGGTCGAGCTGGGCGGGAGGATGTCAATAGACGCACAAGCGCGCGGGCCGGCCAAGAACCCGGACATCAAGGCCTCGGTCGACGTACTCGAGCCGGTGGTCGCCGGCAAGCAGTTCGACCTGCTCCAGGTGACCAGCATCGAGGTCCGACAGAATGTGATCGCAGTGGATGGCGCCACGCTGACTGGGCGTCAGGGGCAGGTGGTGGCCTCCGCTCGGCTGCCGTTCGACCGGCCGAGGCTCCGGCTGGACCCCGAGGGTCAGATGCGGTTCGAGACGCGGGTGACCGACCTGCCACTCCCGGTCGCGTTCGAGCTGCTCCACGGGCTGACCCAGTACCAGCGGCCCCGAGGCGGTGGAGGCTCCGTCTGGCAGCAGTGCGAGGCTGAGGGCGTGCTGACGGCCTGGGTCCGCATGTTCGGGAAGCTGAAGGAGCCGCGAGTGGGCGGCGGCGTCTACGTCAACCCCGGGGCGACCTTCCGCCTGAGGAGCTGGCCGGAGGCGGTGAAGCTGAGGGACGTGGTGGTCGATAGCGTGTTCAGCCCGTCACCGACGGGGGTGGGGGCCATTGTGGAGGCCCTTAACGTGGAGGGACGCCTGGACAACGCCCTGCTCTCGCTGCGAGGACGCGCCGAGGTGACCCATCTGGCACCCGACCGACTGCTCGACAACCGCGTGGAGGAACTGGTCGTCACCGCGGTCACCCCGGAGTCGAAGGCACAGCGCCTGCCCGGTGGCGCGCAGGCCAGGAACCTCGACGCCGCGGTCCGCATCTTCACGGACCCGCTGGGGTGGCAGGTGGCGCGGGTGGACCACGCCACGGCCAAGCTGGGCAAGGGCGACGCGCGGCTGAGCGGGAGCCTGCTCCTCGACGCCCTGGACCCGAGGGCCCTCAGCAGGAGCCCCTGCAGCCTCCGTCTCGATCTTCACGACGCAGGGGTTCAGTGGGACGGGGGCTACGTCCGCTCGGGGCGGCTGAACGGCACGATCGCGGCCACCAAGTTCGTCTCCCCCAGCGGCCGTCCCCTTCCGAGCTGGTTCCTGGCCGAACGGACGGCGCCCGGGCCGACAGAACCGAAGGACCGGATCCGTTTGGCCTCGGTGTCCACCAAGGACCGTTGGGAATCCGCCCCGATCGTACTCAGCGACGCTCGCCTGGACCTGCCGCCACCTCCCAAGCCGCGCAAGGGCGAGGTGATCCAGAAGCCCGAGTCCTCCGCTGTCGTGGGGGGCGGCCGCTCGCTTTCCGGTTGGCCCCGGCAATGGCCCGGGCCAGACCTCGACGTCTCGCTTGCGGTCGGCCGCGATGTACGGATCGACAATCGGACATTCCAGGCTGATCTGGTGCGCAACCCGCAGGCGGTGACACTCGCGGGGACGCCGCAGGCACCAGACCTACACGTCTCGATCGCCGTGTCGAAGGGCACGCTGCGGCTGCTCCGAGGGAACCTGGGGGTGTCCGAGGGCGGCGCCGACGTCCAGATCCGCCCGGCCCTCGGCAAGCCGGTCGGTCCTACCGGACGGACGAACCTCGTCGTGACTGGCCGCGTGTGGGGGCGAGCGGAGGGAACAGTCAATGCAGCGACCTCCCGGGGCCAGAGCCTGGGCTCGGTCAGGGTAGTGGTCGAGCTCTCGGGCGGCCTCCCGCCCGACCACGTGCTTACGGCCAGCTCGACCCCCTCGCTCAGCGAGGATGAGATCAAGAGCCTTCTCGCGTTCGGCCGGTCCCAGCCCGGAGAGCGGGCAGCAGGGGGACAGCAGGCGTCGAGCGACGATCTCCTCGCATCGCTCGTGGGACGGCAGTTGTTGGAGACGGTTCTCGGTCCACTCGAGCAGGAGGTCAGCAGTGCTCTGGGGCTCTCGGAGTTCTCCCTGCAAGTCGGGGTGAACGAGCCGGTCGAGTTCCGCGTCGGGAAGTACATCGTCAAGGGCCTGCTGCTCTCTTATCGCCGCACGAGCGGCGGGCCACGGGACCAGTATGACCTCAACCTCTCTTACGAGGTAAGGCCGAAGGTCACGGTCACGCTCCACACCGACGAGCGTTCAGAGAAGGACCTCCGGGTTCAGTACCGCTGGACATTCTAGTGTCGTGTCACGTATCATGGGCCATGTATCACGTAACGGCTCGGGCCGTCGTCGTGCCTGTGCGTGGTACATGACACCCGACACATGACACGTAACACGGCACTAGGGCCCGCCCCAGGCTGAGCGCACACTGGGGCGGCGATGGGGAGAGACGGCCTCCGGGCGCCGAAACACAGACCACACCGGCCGAGGAACCAAGCGGGCGCGGTTCTGTCTAACGGGATGACCGTGCCCCGCCTGCCATGAGCGGGAGCCAAGAGTCCATCAACCCGATCGAGCGTGCTGACCCTGAGCAGGAGTCGCGCCGCCAGTTCCGCGCGATCGTTGCCCAGTACCACGGGAAGGTCTACAACCTGATCTACCGGTACGTCGGCGACGCGGACGAGGCGGAGGACCTGACGCAGGATACGTTTGTTTGCGCGTTCCGAGCCTGGTCGGGTTTCCGGGGCGACGCGGCGGTCTATACCTGGCTGTACCGCATCGCGGTGAACCTGAGCAAGAACCGCCTGAAGCACCTCAGGCGGCGGCGGGTGGCGGAGGCGGTATCGCTCGACGAACCGGTCACCGACGAAGCGGAGGGGATGGGGCGTGAGGTACACGATTGGTCCCTGTCACCCGAGAAGGCGCTGGAGAACAAGGAGTTGGGCCTGTTCCTCGCCGCGCAGGTCACGAAGCTGCCGGAGGACTTCAGGGAGGTCGTGGTCCTGCGGGACTACGGCAACCTCTCCTACCAGGAGATCGCCGAGGTCGTGGGATGCTCCGTGAAGGCGGTCAAGTCCAGGCTTTTCCGAGCGCGGACCATCCTACGGGATAGGCTTCGACGGTACTTGAGGCCGTGATGCCCGTTGGCAGGAGCCGGGATGGGGCGTGGTGTGGGCGCGTCCCGGTCGGGCACAGGAACCAGGGGGAACCGACAACGATGGCTTCTTCACAGCAGGGCGGTCGGGTGGGCCTGATCGCGGCGGCCCTCTTGCTTGGGGGCTGGGCCCAGAGCGTGCAGGCGCAGGTCAACGTCATCGCCGGCATCAAGGTCGAGGGGGCGCGCTATGTGTCCCCCGACGGGGTGCTCGGGACGGTCAACGAGACCCTGAAGGTGGGCGATGCGTTCGACCCGGACTCAGCCGAGGACCAGGCGAAGCTCGAGCAGGCCAGGCGGGCGGTGGTGGTCCTGGGTTTTTTCGAGGATGTCACCACCGCAGTGCAGCGGGGCGACCAAGGGGTCACCATTACCTTCAGTGTCGCTGAGAAGAAGCGCATCGAGCGGATCACGTTCGTGGGGAACACCATCTTCACGGACGACCAGCTGCTGGCCGTCATCGCCAGCCGCCCCGGCCAGATCATCGACACGGCGACCATCCGCCGCGATTGCGCCCATATCCAGAGCTTCTACAAGGACAACCGGCGCCTAGCGAGTTACGTCACGGCCGAGCCCGACCGGTTCGGCGTGTTGTCCTTCATCATCAGCGAGGCGGTGGTCGAGGACGTCGTCTTTGAGGGGCTGAAGAAGACGAAGCGGGGCTTCGTCCGGCGGGCGGCGAGGATCAAGGCGGGCGACGTGTTCGATGGGAAGGCCATCGAGCGGGACGGACTGGCGGTGCTTAACGTAGGGGTGTTCGAGGAGGTCAAGGTCGACTTCCGGCAGGGCGTGAAGGACCCGGAGCGCGGGATCATCGTCGTGTTCGTGTGCAAGGAGAAGCGGACCGGCATGGCCAGCTTCGGGGCCGGCTACAGCTCCATCGACCATTTCGTAGGAATCCTCACGCTCTCAGAGGGGAACTTTCGCGGCCGGGGTGAGCGGGTGTCGGCGACGGTGGAGGTTGGGGGGCGGCAGAGCTACGAGGTCGCCTTCTTCGAGCCGAGCCTGGACCAGCACGGGCTATCGCTCGAGGTGAATGTCTTCGACACGGACCGGAATCGGCAGTTCCTCCCGGGGGCGACGGTGACAGCCACGGACAGCATCTTCGATGAGAAGCGCACGGGCTTCATGCTGGCCCTCTCGCGGCCGGTGACCCGACGGGTGCGAGGGACCTTCCGACTGCGGAAGGAGGAGATCTCCGACCCGATGTTCCAGGTGTCCCGCATCCTCGGCCCGGCGCCCGGCACCGAGGAATCGGGCACCTCCGGACCCGGTGCGCGCAGCCGTCGCCGCAACCCGAAGCCGCCGCCGACGCCTGACCCGAACCTGCCGCCGGACAACCCGGAGCCGGGTGAGACTCCGCTGCCGCTCGTGGTGAACGCACCGCTGGCCGACGTGGACCTGAGCAGCGCGACCATCGGCATCACCCGCGACACCCGCGACATCATCTTCAGCCCGACGCGAGGCGATTACGCCTCGGTCTACGCCGAGCAAGCCGGGCTGTTCGGCGGCAGCGCCTTCACCAAGCTGACCGTCGACCTGCGGCGGTTCTACAAGGTGAACCGGGCCAAGCACGTGATAGCTCTCCGTCTGCTGGGTGGCACGACGTTGGGCGACGTGCCGCTCGTGGAGTCGTTCAGCGCGGGCGGAGCGTACACCATCCGGGGGTACCGCGAGGACCGGTTCCGCGGTAAGAGCATGGCGGTGGCGAGCGCGGAGTACCGCTACCCGGTGACCAAGCAGGTGAGCGCCGTCGCTTTCGTGGACGCCGGCGATGCCTGGGGCGGGTACTTCGCCACCAAGATCCCCGGCTTCGTGATCCCCTCCGAGCACGAGAGCTTCCAGCTCAACGTGGGCTACGGCATCGGTGTCCGGCTCTCCACCCAGTTCGGGCAGCTCCGCCTGGACTGGGGGCTCGGCAACGAAGGGTCGGAGATCCACTTCAGCTTCGGTGAGGCGTTCTAGCGCGCGCAGCCAGCGGACCCCAACCTTCGAGCCTGCCACAGCCGCCTGCTGCCCCGGGCGGCCGTCTGCTGTTCCCGGCTACGCCACCGACTCCACGCCACCCGACGCCAGTGATCGGTCAACCGCCAGGAGGGCTCGGCTCGTCGCCGCTCCCTCGTCGACGCTGGGCCTGAGCTCCCGACCGTCGAGCACGCCGTCTACGAAGTACCGCACGCTCTCCTGCCACCAGCCGATCGCGAAGCCCCGCGGTCCGGACACGCCGAAGGTGTGATCGACGGACTCCGCTCGCGCGTCGTAGACATTGAGATCGTGGGGATACAGGTCGGCCTGGACGACGCCGCCGTCACCGATGACCTGGACCGCGAAGTCGATGTTCGGCGCGAAGCCATCGGGGAGATTCCAGGCCGTCTCGAGGACCGCCTGGCAGCCGGAGCGCATCGTCGCGAGACACACGCACACGTCGGGTACGCCGGGCGCGAGGCGGGCCACGGCGCCGTCACCCCGCCGCGCGAACACCGAAGCGAACGTATCCCCCAACAGCCAGGAGACCAGATCGGCGCAGTGGGACATGAGGAACCACACGGGGGAGGTCCTCCCAAGCCACCGAATCGTGAGCGTCTTGCTGAGCCGCTCGTTCAGCCGAACGTAGACGTACTCGGGGCGGCCGAGGCGGCCCTGAGCAATCCCTTCCTTCACCTTCAGGGCGGCGGGCCGATGGCGATTGCCGTAGTTGACCATGAAGGGCCGGCCCGCGTGGTGGACGGCCTCGACCATCGTGGCGCAGTCGTCCTCTGACGTGGCCAGGGGCTTCTCGCAGAGGACAGCCTTCCCGGCCTGTAGGCAGGCCAGCACGGGCTCGCGGTGCGCGAAGTCGGGTGTGGCGATGACTGCGGCGTCGATGTCCGCCAGACGCAGCATCTCCCCGACGGAGGCGAAGGCCGCGGCGTCGCCTTCGGCTAGCTCACCTGCGCGCTCGACGTCCAGATCACAGACAGCCACCAGCGCGGCGCGAGGGTACTCCCTCAGCGCCCTGGCGTAATGCTGCCCCATGACCCCTGCCCCAACGATACCCATCCGGAGCGGTTCGGGCCGGTCCATCCATCATCACCTCACAGCCGGTGACCCATTGGTTAGCACGGCTGTCACGTCATCGAGGTTGCTGAACGGCAGGAACTCCTGTCCGCGCTCGCGGCACAGGCGGGCGAGGTCGCCCTTGGCGAAGACCAGGTCGGCATAGCCCGCGGCGCAGGCGTCGGAGAAGCCGTCGCCGATGTAGATGGTGCGCGCGTAGCCGGGGCGCAGCTCAAACAGCCAGCGCGTCTTGCAGTTGCCGCAGTCGCTGCAGCGGTCATCCAGGTGCGGGAACTCCATGACGATCTGGCCGTCGCGGAGTGCGGCATGGTTAGCCCGGAACTCGACGTCCGAAAGGCCGAGACGGTCGAAGGTCTGGCGGATGTAGAGGTCCAGGCCGTCGCTCAGAACGACCAGACGCGCGCTTCGTGTACGGATGAGCTCCACCAGGCGAGCGAAGCCGGGGTCGACCTCCAGGTTCGCGATGAGCTCCCGGAAGTCGGCACGGCTGGTGTCCACTAGAGCCCACTGCTCACGCAAACACTGCCAGGAAGGGATCTCCCCCCGTCGCCAGCACTGCTCGATCTCGTCGAAGCGTCCGAAGCCGAAGCTCTGGGCGACCAGGAGGCCGGTGTCGATGACGCTGACGGTGCCGTCGAAGTCGCACAGGACAAGATCGGCGTGGTCAAGGGGTGGGATCAATTTCAGTGTCATGTTCCGTGGAGGCACGTCAGCATCATCGGACGGCCACCGGCGGTTCGCGGCCGAACGAGGCGATCCCTCCGCTGACGTCGAACAGACCGCGCGCAGGCGACGTCGATGCGCTGCAGCAATCCGGGCCAAGGGGGCCTGTCGTGGAGGGTCTTGTCTGTCGCGAAGCGACCCGCGATGATGCGGAGGGCGTTCTCAAGATCAGGAACGCGATCTTCCCGCCGCTGACTCGGGAACAGTGGTTCGCCGATCCGACGATGACCTGCTCGCTGGCCCTGCTGAACGGGGAGCCGGTGGGAGCGATCCCGCTCTCGCTGAGGCGGTTCCGGGTGGCGCCGGGAGTCGTGGTCTGCGCCGCCTTCGAGAACGCCGTGGGCACGCGGGAGGACCTACGCAGCCGGGGCATCGGCACGGCCATGATCGACGCCGCGAGGGACTTCCTCGCCGGGCGCGCCGACGAGCTGATGGTCTATCGGGGCGGGGAGCGGTCGAACGGGTACCGCTTCTACGTGAAGAGCGGCCACCGCGACCTCCTCTACCTCCGGACGATGAGCCTGGCAGGGCCCCAACGGCGCGGGGTCGACGCGGAGGTCGTCGGCCTGCCCGAGATCCGGGCGAGCCAGGCCGAGCTGCTTGGCTGTTTCAACGCCACGTACGGCCACTGCGGCGGATTCCCGGAGCGACACGAGCGCTACTGGGAGGAGCAGCTCGCGTCGCAGATCTACGACGTCATCCCGCAGGACGCGTTCCTCGTCCGCCACCCGGCCGCGGGGGAGCTCGCGGCGTACGTCCTCGCCGGTCGCCGGCGCGGCAGTGGGCGGGGCGATCGGCTGAGCATCCTCGAAGTCGCCGGCCGGACGCCGTCGGCCATCGAGCAGGCGCTGCTCGGGCTGGAGGACTTCGCGGCGGGGGAGGACAGGCCGATCGACCTGCTCGGCAGCGCGGAGCATCCCTGCCTTGGCCTCTTCCGCCAGGCAGGCTACGAGGAGGGGCTGCGGGCGATGATGACCATGGGCCAGCCGCTCAGCCCGCGGGGGCTCTTCGCCAAGGTGTGCCGCCGGACCGACCTTCTCGCCGACGTCAAGGTTGACTTCTGGGCGCCGTCTGCCGACGGGACGCTGTACGAGGGGCCCCAGGCGCGCACCGAGATCATGCTCGAGGGCAAGGACGAGGTCATCTACCGTCTGCTCAATCTCCGGCTGGACGTGCAGGCTGCGGTCGCTACAGAGTGGCTGACCATCCGGAATGGCACGCCGGAGGTCGTGGAGAGGTTGGCGCAGGCTCTCCCCTACACCCCGTGGGTCTACCACCACATCGACTACGTGTAGCCGGCTCTTCCCCGCACGGAAATCATCTCCCTGGCCGCCCGCTCCGTGGTATTCAGGGTCTACAGGAGCGTTGCGCAGCGCCAAGGTGCGCTGCGCCGCGTCCGGTGACCGTTGAGCCGGGGGGCCGGTCTGATGCCTGGGCCTCGCACGATCCGCATTGGCGACCGCCTGGTCGGCGATGGGGCGCCTGCGTTCATCATCGCCGAGGCAGGGGTGAACCACAACGCCGACGTCGGTCAGGCGAAGAGGCTAGCGGACGCCGCGTGGGCGGCGGGGGCCAATGCCGTCAAGTACCAGGCCTTCTCCGCCGAGCGACTGGCGACGAAGCGGGCCAGGAAGTTCGTCTACGCCCGGCGGCACCCGTCGGCGGACGACTCGCTGCGGACAATGCTCAAGCAACTGGAGCTACCGCTCGAGGCCTTCCACGACCTGAAGGCTCACTGCGACAACCTGGGCCTCCCCATGCTGGTGACGCCCTACGACGAGGAGATGGTGGACTTCGTCGCGGCACTCGGCTGCCCGGCGATGAAGATCGGATCCACCGACAACGACAACCCGCGAGTGCTCCGGCGGGCCGCGAAATGCGGGGTGCCGGTGCTGCTGTCCACAGGGATGTCCACCTTATCGATGGTGGCGCACGCGGTCGAGATGCTATGGGAGGCGGGTGTCGCGCAACTGGCGATCCTGGCCTGTGCGACCTCCTATCCGATCCCGATGGCGGATGCCAACCTGCGCGTCATTCCGACGATGGCCCAGGCCTTCGGGGTACCGGTCGGGCTCTCGGATCACATGGCGGGGATCCACGGCGCTCTCGCGGCGGTGGCGCTCGGCGCGTGCATCATCGAGAAGCATTTCACACTCAGCCGCGAGCTTCCCGGGCCGGACCAGGCCGCCTCGCTCGAACCCGACGAGTTCGGGGAGCTCGTGCGACAAGTGCGCGAGGTCGAACTCGCGCTCGGCGATGGGGTGAAACGCATCACAGGGCCCGAGGCCGAGATCATGCCCGAGGTGCGTCGGTTCCTGGTGGCGGCCCGGCCCCTGGAGGCTGGTCACCGCCTTCGCGAGGAGGACGTCCTCTTCAAGCGCTCGGGAGGCGGCATTCCACCGATCTACCATGGCCTCGTGATCGGCAAGAGGCTCTGTCGTCCCGTGCCGGAGGACGAGCCGATCGGCTGGGAAGACATCGGGGTCAAGCCGTGCGACGAGTGCTAGCGGCGACCGGCGGCCGCAACGAGTACGGGCTCCTGCGCAGCGCCGTGCGGGCGATCAACGCGCGTCCGGATTCGCGCTGTGAGCTTCTCCTGACCGGCAACCACCTCGACCCGCGGTTTGGGTCGACGGTGTCGGAGACCGAGAGGGATGGCTTCGCTGTAGCCGGTGTCGCCGAGATGACCATGCCCGATGACAGCAATCGGTCCATGGCGCGATGCGTGGGCGAGGGAGTCACCGCCATCGCCGACATCCTGTGGCAGCAGAAGCCTGACCTGGTGCTGCTCCTGGGCGACCGGTTCGAGGCCCTGGCAGCCGCCGTGGCGGCATACTACCTGCGCGTCCCCGTGGGGCACATCCACGGTGGCGATGTGACCCAGGGCGGCGTGCTCGATGACTCGGCGCGACACGCGATCACCAAGCTGAGCCACGTCCACTTCGCGGCGACCCGGGCGAGCGCGGAGAGGATCATCAAGCTCGGCGAGGAGCCGGGACGAGTGCACGTGGTCGGCGCGCCGGGGCTCGACGACATTGCCCGGGGCGAGTACGCGAGCCGAAGCGAGGTCGCCCGGCAGCTAGACTGGGACGGCACGGAGCCGCTCATCGTGGGCACGCAGCATCCGAACTCGGGGGCGCCGGAGACGGCGGGGGAGGAAGCGATCGCGGTCCTCGAGGCAGTGGTCCGTCTCGGGTGCCCCGCTGTCTTCACCTACCCCAACCAAGACGCCGGGCATCAGGCGATCATCGCCCGGCTTGAGGAGTACGCAGCGCGGTGCCCGCAACTGCGGGTGCGGCAGTCGCTGGGGCACCATCTGTACATCGGCGCCCTGGCCGCCGCCTCAGCAGTGGTGGGCAACTCGTCGAGCGGGCTCATTGAGACGACGCTCTTCGGGGTGCCGACGGTAAACGTCGGAGACCGACAGCGAGGCCGTGAGCGCGCCGAGAACGTGATCGATGTGCCCTGCGAACGGCCCGCGATCGCCGAGGCCCTTAGCAGGTGCCTCAGCGACGTGGCGTTCCAGGCGCAGGCCAGGGGTTGCTCGAAGCCCTACGGCGACGGACGGACTGGCGAACGTATCGCAGACACGATCGCCGGCCTGACGTTCGGCCCGGAGCTGCTGCGGAAGCAGATCACGTACTGAACGGCGACGATACGCATATCATCGCGTCCAGGGAGCAGTGATGGGTGAGATGGTGGATCGGCCAGTGATGCTTCTCGGCGCCGGCGGCCACGCCCGGGTGGTGGTCGACATCCTCCGGTGTGCCGGCCAACGCGTCGGCGCCATCGTGGGCGACGCGCGTGGCGATCTGCCTCTGGCGCCCAATGTGCCTGTGCTCCAGGATGACGATGAGGGGCTCGCCCTTGCGCTCACCGAAGGGATGACGTTCATCGTCGCCATCGGCAACAACGCGCGGAGGCGGCGAGTGTGGGAGCAGTTCGTCGCCGCGGGCGTGCCGGCGGCGCGAGCCGTTCATCCGACCTCGCACCTGCTGGGAGGCGCGTGTTGTGACCAAGGGACGGTGGTGTGCGCGGGGGCGATCATCGGCGTAGGCGCCGCCATCGGATCGGATGTCATCATCAACACCGGGGCGATCGTGGACCACGACTGTCGCGTTCGCCATCACTCGCACATCGCGCCGGGAGTGCGGCTGGGTGGGACGGTGGAGATCGGCGAGGGTGTGTTGGTGGCGATCGGCGCGACCGTCCTGCCGGGAGTGACCGTGGGCGACGAGGCCACCATCGGAGCGGGCGCGGTCGTGCTGCGGGATGTGCCGCCCGGCGCCACGGTCGTCGGCGTGCCGGCCAGGCCGATGGAGAGGAGGGCGGAGCTATGTATGACGGGCACCGGGTGATCGCCATCACCTGCGCACGGGGCGGCTCGAAGGCCGTACCCGGGAAAAACCTCCGCCCGCTACTGGGCAAGCCGTTGATTGCTCACTCAATCGAGGCCGCCTGCGGCTCCCGCTACCTCGATGGGCGGGTCGTCTCGACGGACAGCCCCCAGATCGCCGCAGTGGCCGAGCGGTACGGGGCGTGGGTGCCGTTCCTGCGGCCGCCCGAACTGGCGCAGGATCACACCCCGCAGCTCGCCGTGCTCAGGCATGCGGTGCGGTGGCTGGTCGAGCGTGCCCCCGAACCCTTCGATGCCGTGGTGACGCTGCAGCCCACCACGCCGATGCGGACCGCCGAGCAGATCGACGCGGCCATCGCGCTCTTCTTCCGCGAGGACGCCGACTGCGTGCTCGGGGTCACGACCGTGGAGCACTCTCCCTACTGGATGTTCACCGTCCGCGATGACCACCTGCAGCCGCTGCTCGATAGCGCCGGCGACATCACGCAACGGCAGGCGCTGCCGTCGGTGTACCGCGCCACGGGCAGCATCTACGTGAACCGACCCGAGCACTTCCTCTCGCCCGCACCGCCCAAGGTGGTGCCGCTCTGGGAGCTGGGTGAGAAGGTCGTGCCGCTCGTGATCGAGGACCCGCTGGGTCGGATCGACCTCGACACGGAGCTGGACTTCGCCATGCTGGAGGCTCTCCTGAGGGAGACCCAACTGGCCAGTGCTGGATGATGAGTGGTGAGTGGTGATCTCGACTCATCACTGTCCTTTCGGAGTGACTGCCATGGGCGCGAAGAAGGCCGTAACCCGCCATATCGTGGATCTCGAGCGATTCCTCATCGGCCCCGGGGTGACCATCGGCCAAGCACTGGCGGCCCTGGAGGGCACCTCGGCAGGGATTCTGCTGGTGGTGGATGGTGACCGACGTCTGCTCGGCACGATCACCGATGGCGATCTACGCCGAGGGCTTCTGCGCGGGCTGACCTTCGATGACACCGCAGCCGATGTCATGCACCGCACGCCCATCAAGGTGCCCGAGGGGATGTCGCGCGACCAACTGCTCGCCTTGATGGCGGCCAACACCGTCCGGCACGTACCCATCGTGTCACCCGCCAACCGCATCGTGGACATCGCGCTCCTGGCGGACCTGGTGAAGCCGGATGACCTTGGCCTGGCCGCGGTGGTCATGGCCGGCGGCGCGGGTACACGTCTCCGGCCGCTGACCGACCACACTCCCAAGCCCCTCCTGCCGGTCGGCGAGAAGCCGATCATCAACCACATCATCGACCTGCTGCGCGAGGCGGGCGTCCGCGACATCGTGGTCGCGACCTGCTACCTGGCCGATGTGCTGGAACAGGAGCTCGGCGACGGGTCGCAGTGGGGCGTGCATGTCAGGTACATCCGGGAGTCGCGTCCGCTGGGGACCGGGGGCGCGCTGAAGCTGCTCGGGGAGGCCCCGAGCGATCCGTTCCTGGTGATGAACGGCGATCTCCTGACGCGGGTCGACCTCCGCGCCATGCTGGACCACCACCGGGGTCACGACGCCGAGCTCACGGTTGCTGTCCGCGAGTACCAGGTTCAGGTCCCCTTCGGCGTGGTTCAAGTGGCCCCCAATCACCTCGTGGTCGCCATCGAGGAGAAGCCCGTCGAGCGCTACTTCGTGAACGCCGGCATCTACGTCATGGGGGCCGGCGTCCTCAACATGCTGCCCCCGCAGGACGAGATTCCCATGACCGACGTCATCGCCTCCGTCATCGACCACCACGCCCGGGTGACCGCCTTCCCCATCGTGGAGTCCTGGATCGACGTGGGTCGCCCCGCCGACTTCGAGAAGGCGCAGACGCTGGTGACGGCAGAGGACAGGTGACCAGGGACCGGTGACGGGTGACCGGTGACGGGGTGCGGCTTTTCTCCGTAGGTACCTATCTCTCGACATGGCACTGGCAGCGGGGCTGCCAGTGTCACTGCTACCAGAGGCCAACTACCTGCAATCTGCGGTCGCACCCCCGGTGACGGGGTGCCTTGCGCGCTTCGGGTTGATGGTGTATCCTTCCCCCACGCGGTAACCCATCTCGTGCCGTCCATGAACGGAACTGGAGGATGGTTGATGCTCTGGACCATCGGCGCAGCTTTGGTCTGCCTGCAGTCGCCGTGTCTCGCTCAGCAGGGCCGCACGGTGAAGACCACTGTCCCGAATGCGGCGGTGCGGAGCGGACCCTCGGAGGAGTACGATCGCGTCACCGTGCTGCCGGCGGGGATCAAGCTGCCCGTCGTGCAGCGCGAAGGCGACTGGTACCGGGTGGCGTTGGGCGATTCGCTACAGGCCTACATCAGCTCGGCCGTCGTTGAGCTGCTGCCCGAGGGAGCGGCGCCGTCGCAGGCTCGTGTCACGGACATCTCCACCACCGGGTTCGAGAAGGGCACGCGGGTGGTGATCTCCCTTTCGGCGCCCGTCCCCTACCGCGTGATCCAGCGCCTCCGGCCGGCGGCGCTGGAGCTCTACCTGTTCGGCTGCCGACTGGCGCAGTACGGCATCCGGCAGCGCGAGGGCGACCAGCTCGTGCTGGCGATCGAGCAAGTGCAGCTCGGCACGAACACCGTCCAGCTCACCTTCCACCTGCCTCAGAAGCAGCAGACCGGGTACGCCGTGAACTACCGGGAGGATGGCGCGCTGATCTTGGACATCCGGAGGCCGTACGAGGCCGGTGACCTGCGGGGGAAGCTGATCGGGCTCGACCCCGGCCACGGCGGCAACGATCCTGGGGCGCGCAGTCGTGGGGGGCTCAAGGAGAAGGACGCGGACCTTGACATCGCACTGCGGCTGAAGCCGCTCCTCGAGCAAGCCGGAGCACAAGTGTGCCTGACCCGCGAGGGAGACGTCAGCCTCTCGGAGCCGGGTGATCCGCTCAGCGTGCAGCTGGAGGCGCGACGCACGTTGACGAGACGGGCGGGGTGTGACCTCTTCCTGAGCATACACAACAACGACATCGGAGACGGGGGCGATCCGGCGAAGGCCTCCGGCACGGAGACATACTACTGGACGCCGATGAGCATCCTGCCCGCACGCTGCGTGCAGAGGGCCGTCTGCGTAGCGCTGGGCACGGACTACCGGTTCACCTCCTGGCGACCGTTCTACGTGCTGCGGGACACCGACTGCCCCCGCATCCTGGTCGAGTGCGCCTACGTCTCGTACCCCAAAGAGGAGGCGTTGCTGAAGCAGGCCGACTTCCGACAGAAAGCGGCGGAGGGCATCTTCGCCGGGTTGCGGGGCTTCTTCCGCCTGGCGGCGACGAGCGACGGCCTTGAGCCCGCGGAGGTCATCCCGGCCGTCGGCGCCGCTCCGCCGGGATGACGATCGTCACCTCGCCCTTCCCCACGTCGCGCAACGCGGAGAGGAACCCGTCGATGACCCCGACGAGAGCGGACTCGACGAACGGGTTCATCGGCACCCTCTGACCGCCCACCGTGAGGGTGGCTCGGCCTGTGGCCTCTGGCTTCTGATCGGCCATCGTGGTTCTCCCTCGGCGTAGCTGTGGCATCCGGGGTTGGAGACAGCGCTGTGCACATCATGCCGCCCGGCCTGCATCCCCCGGCACGGTGAAGGCGAGGAGTGCCGCCCCGGCGGCGAGCACCATCACAGCGCCGCACGTCGCGACGACACCGAGCAGCGGGACGAGCACCAGCCCGGCCAGGATGGCCCCTCCGCACGCGCCCACGAGGTCGGTTGCGTACAGGGCAGTCGCGGGCGCAATGCCTGGCTGCCTCTCCCCCACCAAGGCGAGTGCCGACGGGAAGGCTGCTCCGACAGCCACGCCGGTGGCAGCCATAAGCACCGAGATGGCGGCGATCGGCAGCAGGCCTCCCATCGGCGCGGCCTGCGAGGCGGCCTGTAGCCCGAGTAGGCCAACCAGCGACAGCCCGCCCGCGGCCACCAGGCCCAGCTGCGAGGCGCCCAGGGCTCGCCGGGCGTTCGCCGCGGTCGCGCGCCGTTGGGCGAACCAGGCCCCCATCGCCAGTCCCAGCATGAGCACGCCAACCACGTACCCGATCACCCCGTAGACGTAGCCGTAGAGGCTTTGCAGTCCAAGCAGGAGCACGATCTCCAGCGTCATCCCCCCGGCCCCGGCGACGAGAACGGCATACGGCGCTATGAACCGTCGCGGGCGACGCCTGAGGCGGCCTACGGCCCCGACTAGAGCGGTGAGGAGGAAGGTCGCCACCACCAGGTGCGAGACCCGTAGCCGCTGTGCCAGCCGGAGGACGGCTGCCGTACCGCCCCGCCACCAGCTTGCCCACAGAACCTGCGCGTAGTAGTAGCAGGTGGGCGAGAAGTCGCGGTTCAGGCGCACGGCACGGGCATCCTCCAGCTCCCGCATTCGGTCCTGGCGTCGGAATGGATCGAGGGCGTCATAGAAGGCGCCGACCAGCGTCGGTGCATCCATGCCCCGGGACTGAATGAGGCGTTCGAGGGCCGGGATGTCATCGAAGATCGCCCAGCGCTTGCTGCCGGGCTCGCCGCGACGCGCGCAGGCCATCACCATGTGCGGACCGGGAAAGACCTGCACCTCAAAGCCCGCGTGCCGGGTGGTGTGGAACAGGCACGCATCGTAGGAGCGAAGCTCCGGGCCGAGGTAGTCGGAGGAGGACATCGCCTGGAAGGCGAGCACCGAGTCGGTGCTCATCACTCGTGCCACCTGCCGAAACCACTCCAGCGTGTAGTAGCGGTTGATCTGCGCAGTCGTCGGATCGGCGAGAGCAACCAGCACAACATCGAACGGCGCCACGTGACGCCGGAGGGCGCGGAGGCGGAGCCGAGCATCAGTGACCTGCACTGAGACACGCGGGTCGTCGAGCAGGCGTCGCAAGTTGGCCGGCGCATCGTGGCGAATGGCAGAGACGAGGGTCGGATCGATCTCGAAGTAAGTCACCCTCTCCGGCCGATGCCGGAGCACCTCTCGCAGCGTGCGCGGGCCGCCGCCGATCAGCAGAACGTGCTTCGGCGAGGGATGGGCGAGTAGGGGAATGTGGACCCACTGCTCACCTGCCAGCGCGGCAGCCGTCTCGAAAGCGAAGGTGCCATTCGAGAAGAAGCCCCGCTCGTCCCCCTTCAGCGTCAGCACGGTCACGTTGCCGTAGGGGCCGTCGCGCGAGTCCACCACCTCGAAGGGTCGCCAGCGGAGATGAGTGCTGGTCCGGCGGAAGCCTGGCGAGAGGTAGGCCAGGCCCACCAGGAGCGCGAGTGCCGCGACCAGGGCCACGGCCCTCGGCCGCAGTGCGCACACGCCCGCGATCACTGCGCCCCAGGCGCCGAGCAGCGCCCACTCCCCCGGCAGGTGCGTGACGGCAACGATGCTCAGTATGGCACCGCCGCAGAGGTGCCCCAGCGAGTCCCAGACGTAGGCAAGGGAGGCCCCCTTCTGCCCCCCGCCGGCCGACGCTTCGAGCAAGCGGCAGCCTGCCGCGAACTGCCAGCCGAGCAGCACGCCAGCAGGCGCGGTGACCACGGTCGTGAGCAGGAGTAGCTGGGGAAGGCTGAGGGTGCCCCCCGGGGGAGGGACGAGCCCCGAGTCCACCAACGCGCCGCCGAACAGGTCTCGGCCGACGTGCAGCCCGGCCCGGGACAGCACGAGGCAGAGCACCAGGACCGGTACTTCGGCCCAGGCCACGAGCGACACGTGGAAGACGGGCGTCCGCCGGCTGCGGTCGACGACCCGCCCGCCGACCCAGGCGCCCGCCGCCGACCACAACAACCACGAGGCGAGGACTGCAGCGATGGACAGCTCGTTGCCGGAGGACGAGACGAGCAGCTCCCGGATCAGCACGACCTGCGCCGCCGCAGCACCCAGGCCGGCCAAGGCGACGGCCACCCTGGCGCGACGAGGGGATGGTAGCGGTGGTGAACAGGATGGTCCACAGGTGTCTGAGGTCGACATGGGCCTCTTTGGTGGCTGATACGGCACGGCTTACGCCGACGGCGTGCGGGCAGGATGCCGGCGCTCCCGCCAACGACAGGCGCCTCTAACCCTGAGGCGTCAGGCGGATGGCCCTGAAGTCGAGTGAGTCCAGTCGGAACGACAAGGCATCGCCGTCTACCGGGACGTCGGCGCGGCTGACGACGTCGGTCGCGGTGAGCTTGCGGCCGGCGGGCAGGCCGAGCCTGGCCCGCTCGAGCTCCACCTTCGCGTCGACCGGGTCCTTCCCGAGATTGGAGATCACCAGCATCGCGCCCTTGGCGCCCCGCGAGTAGGCGCTGACCTTGATGGCGGGGTCGCTTACCTTCGCGAACCCGGCCTCCTCCCAGTAGGGCATGAACTTCGCCTGCTTGCGTCCGAACTCGTCCATGGCCTTCCAGAGCATCGACTCGAGTTCGAGTGAGCCGCCGAGGCTGCCGCGGACCAGGATGTCGTGCAGCAGCGTGAACGACATGGCCTGGCGGTAGGTATACGGTCGGTTGTAGCAGAGCATCTCCGCCGGAACGCCCCACTGCCGGCCCATGAACTCGCACCGGAAGGTGTCGAGGGGGAGGACCTCCAGCGCCCACGGGCCGGGCTCGAGGCCGCCGAACTGCTCGCCATCCCACGAGCTCGTGGCGTAGCCCAGGCTGGGCGTGACCATGCAGGTGGAGTTGTGCACGTTCACCAGGCCGTCCGGCTTCCGCGAGCGCACGATGGTGTAGATGCGCCGGAGCATCTCCCGGTAGGCGAAGAAGGGGTAGGTCTGCACCACAGTGCCGTCGGGGCGAACGTGGCCGCACCCGTGGTGCCGGTTCGCGCAGGCCCAGGGATACTCGGTGCCGTCGAGGTAGACCCCGTCAATGTCGTACTGGTCGATCATCTTCGCGATGCCGTCGGCCAGGAAGTCCTGCCATGCGCTCTCGTAGCAGCACACGTAGGCCATCTGCTCGGGCAGGCGGTGGTACCCGCCGGCCCGCGGCTCGACGAGGCACTCGTCGGAGTAGAGGGGCCACTCCGGGGCGATGTTCGACATCTCGTAGCCGAAGTAGAGGAGCAGCTTGATTCCCCTGCCGTGACACGCCTGGACCAGCTTGTGCAGGGCTTCGCCGTGAGTGGTGCTCGTGTGGTTCTGGATGTCGGTCCAGTGCTCGTGGAAGCAGATGGTGCGCACGCCAAGCTCAGCCAGGCGATCCAGAAGCGTCTTGGGCTTACCGGCCTGGTAGAGCGCCAGGGCCTTCCCGAACTTGCCGTCGACGAAGCTGCTCCCGGTGCTCGGGCGCCCGGGTACGCCCTTGACCGGGTTCGTGGGCTTGGCGCCGTCGGGCTGGAAGGTGCCGTCCAAGTGGTCGAGCAGTAGCGTGTGCTCATCGACCTGGAGAGGCTGGGTCAGGTCAAAGGAGCTGCGGTCGAGGTCGGAGATCCGCACCTCGTCCACATCGAACTCGCACGGATCGCCGCCGAAGCGCAAGGTGCCCGTCTCGATCCGGTCGGGCAGCGTGCCGATGTAGGGGCGGGAGCCGAGGAGCTGGCCGTCCACGTAGATGCACATCCGGTCGCCCCAGGTGAGAGCGACATGGTGCCACTCACCCTTCTGCCAGTGGGAGGTGGTGCCGATGAGGATGGGGTACTGGTCGCCCTCCTTGATGAACACGCGCATGCCCCGGTCGTCGATGTTCCAGTAGAAGCCCAGGTGACGCAGCGCCCCAAAGTCCAGCATGAAGAAGTCGCGGTTGAACACGCCGCGGCCTGGGTCATCGGGGGCGACCGCTGGGTCCGGGTTGAACTGGGGCCGGACCCAGGCCTCAAGGGTGCCTCGCGCCGGGTTGAGGTTGCCCCCCGGCGGGTACTCCAGCGTGGCGCCCGAGCTGACCAGCCGGTCCTCGATGCCGTAGTCCCCGTGGTGGCAGATGCGGAAGTCCCACACGTCCTCGGTGACGGGCTTCACCGGGGTGGCCTGCAGCCCGAAGGTGTAGGTGAGCGGCTCCCTCAGGTCAACAGGTTGTCCGATGATCTTGATGCTGAGCAGCACTGTATCGCCCTGACGGGTGATCTGCACGACGTCGTCGGCGCCGGCCGGCGTGAAGCCACGGTCCGACTCGGAGAACCAGGCAAGCCCGCGGTCGTCGTCACCGAGCCAGATGAAGGGCCGGAAGCCGCTCTTGAAGCCATCTGGCGGGAGGGCGCCGGCGTTGTACGCGCTGCCCCAGCGCCCGGGGAAGTGGTAGAGGTACTTGGCGTGGGCAGCCTTGATCGGCAGCTCGAGGACCAGAGAATCGAGCTTCGTCGGCTCGAGGGGTTGGAACGAGAGGTCGGAGCGAACGACGCCGTCATACTCCACGCGGATCGTGCTCGTGAGCCGGAGCTTGTCGCTGCCGACGCTGGTCTCGAGCACCGCAGCGTTGGGCTTGCGCTCCAGGAGGTCGGTCTTGGGCGCGGTCCAGCGCTGCTGCGCGCCGTTGACGGTCGCCACAAAGCGCACCGGCCCCGAGAGGATGGCCGCACCCCTCGTTACGACGCGGGTCGGCAGGGGCAGCCCATCGAATTCGTATTCCCTTCCCCACACCCTCACCGTTCGGCCGTCGGCGCGCACGGGCGTCCACGGCGGCAGGACGCGATCGCTGAGGCCTTCCTTCGAGCCCAGCCAGGAGGGCGTGTCCGGGCGCGTGAGGGGCGCTTCGGCGGCCGCTACCTCGTTGCCCGCGCGGTCGAGGGCCGTGGCGCGCACAGCGTACTCGCCTGGCGCGAGGCCGGCGACATCGAACGTCACCTCCGCCGGCCCTGTCTCGGGGATGGCAGTGAGCCGCTGCTCGGCCCTCACGTCGCCGGTTGGCGTCTGGAGCGTCACGCGGAGGACGGTCTCCCTCTTCGGCGCCGAGAGCGCATCGGTCGAGACGCTCGCGATGACCTTCCTCTCGCCGAGGAGGTAGTTCCGCAGCGTCACCTGAAGCTGAGGCACGATCCTGAACGGAATCGGGATGTCGGTGCACACGATCTCCGGCCCCCCTCCTTCTGCCACTGTCAGCACGACTCGCGCTTCATAGTCGTCGGGCACCGACCAGGCATCCTTCACCGGCAGGGCGGCCTGCAGGGCAAAGGCGCCGGGGCTGCCGGACGAGACGTCGGCGCGGGTCGAGGCGACTACGGTTGGCTTCCCGCCGGCGACGCTGGAGATGGTCATCTCCGCGCGGCCGGCCTGACCGGCGGCCAGGCTGCACTCGCCACTCAGCGTGAGCGTGCCGGCGCGCGGGTCAGCGCCCCACTGGCGGATGGTGAACGGGCGGGCCCCCCCAACGAAGGCGACCGGCCGGAAACGCGCCGGCTCGTGGAAACCGGACACCACCGGCGCCCAGGTCAGGATGGCCGGCGCGGGCGTCTGCCGGTCCCAGCCAACGTTCACCCCCCAGACCTCCCCGTCTGCCGGAGGCGCCACCCTCAGAGCCGCATAGGGCACGCGGATCTCCGCTGACCAAGACTCCCGATCGACCTGCGTCTTCGCGCTCCACTCCGCGCTGAACGAGGCGTCCTGGCCGACCGACTCCCAGGTCGTGCCGCCCGCATTCACGATGAACTGGTAGTAGACCTTGTCCCCGGGATGTGGGTCGAGGAAGAGTTCCGCCGAGTCGTCTTCCCAGAGCTTGCCGTCGGGCTGGGCGGAGGCCTTCGGTCGGGCGCCCGCGGGGAGGGGCAGACGCGCGGCGAGGTAGAACGCCTCCCGGTCGCGCGCCAGCAGGACCAGGGGCTGCTCTCCCGCGATGAGGCCGGCGCCGAGCGTGCGGAAGCCGAAGGCTGAGACGGCGCTCCGCCATTCGCCCTCGCCGATGCGCCCATCAATGCTCGGCGCGCCTGCAAGCAGCGGGAGGGCCACTTCGTAGGCCGGCGCCCCGTCAGCGGGCAGGCAGGCGGGGAGTCCGGCGATCTGCAGAGTCAGACCGGCAAGCGCGATGGGCCCCACAATCGGCGTCCTTCCTGCGCAGCCCGCCGGCGCTGCGCTATCAGGACTGTGGTTCGCCGGTACTCCTCGTTTCCCTTGGCGAGACGGCATCGGGGAGCCGGCGCGGCGAGCGAAGTCAGTACGGGGGAACCAGGCCTCGTTGTGGTAGGAGAGGGTTGTGGCGAGGCGGCCGGTTCGGCAGGTGTCCGCCGGTCGGGACACGCCGTTCAGTCCATGGCCCATCTCCGCCGCGCAGACGGCGCGCGGTGACGGTCGCAATGGCCGGGCGCACGCAGGAGGGCTGCCGATGCCCGTTCCTGGTCCGGAAGCGCACTCGCGATGGTGGTACCGCCTTGGGGCGCGGCTTCGCGCGGTGAGGAACCGCCTCAAACCGCCCAGCATCCGCATTGCCCTGACGGTCTGGATGGGGGGCCTGGGCCTACTGCCGGCCATCGGCGCGGCCCTGGTGATGGCCGCGGCCTTCCGTCATGTCCAGCAGAGGACAGAGGCTCAGCGGTTGTCGGCCACTGCCGAGCTGGTCGAGCGCGGCGTGCAGCAGAAGGCGGAGGGCCTGGTCCGCGAGGCGGAGGCCGCGGCGCGCGACCCAGCGCTGCGCGCGGCGCTAGAGCGCCGCGATCGGCAAGCGCTGGAAGACCTCTGCCTGCGCCTGGCATCCAGACACCACCTGGACGGGGCTGCAGCGTATGACGCCGGCTCCCACCGTCAGGCCCAGTGCGGGGATCCGCCCGCTCCGGACTCCGCCCCAGCCTGGCGCGACCGCGTCCGGGGCGAGGGGGCGTTCTTGCAGGTGGTTCCGGGACACCCAAACGGGGCCTGGCTTGCGGCGGCCGTCCCCATAGCCCGGAAGGGCCGGCCGGGGAGCTCCTCCCTCGGCGGGCTGCTCGTTCTCTACGATCGGGTGGGTGACGGGTTCTGCGGCGCGTACCAGCAGGGGCGAGGATCGCACGTCTTCATCTTCGTGTCCAACGGCGTGACCCTGGCGCGGTCGGGCGCTCCGCCGCCTGCGGATGAACTCCGGCGGCTGGCCGCGCTGGGGGAGACACCGACTGAGCTGCGCATGAACGGCCGATCCTATCTGGCGGTCAGCCGGAGACTGCGTCTCTCTGGGTCAACGAGCGATACGTTTGTGGGGGTCGTACAGGACCGGGGCGTGTGGGGTCCTGCGACTCTGCGGGGTGGGTGGCTGGTGCTGGCCATGCTGAGTGGCGTGCTGCTGCTGTCTTTCGGGGCAGGGGCGGCGCTCGCCAGGCGCATTGCCGGGCCGGTCATCGAGATCGCCCAGGCTGCCCGGGCGCTGGCGACGGGGGACCTGGGTCGGCGGGTCAGGATGCAGGGCGATTGCGAGCTTCGATCCCTGGCGGAGTCATTCAACCACATGGCAGGGGAGCTGGAGGAACACACCCAGACACTGCGGGCGAAGAACGACGAGCTCGACCAGCACGTGAGCCACGTCCAGCGGTTGAACGCGCTGTTGAGCGAGGCGGCGCGTACCGACAGCCTCACGAGTGTGGGGACTCATGGCCACGTTCAGGAGCACCTCGCCAAGGAGCTGGAACTGGCCAAGACCACGCACCGGCCGCTCTCGGTGCTGATGATCGACGTGGACCACTTCAAGTGGCTCAACGACACCTACGGCCACCCCATGGGGGACCGGGCGCTCAAGGAGGTAGCCGGCGCCATCTCCGGCGCGGTGCGCGAACACGACATCGTGGGGCGGTACGGCGGGGATGAGTTCTGCGTCGTGTTGCCGGGAGCCACGAAGGCGGAGGCCGCGGTCTGCGCCGAGCGGATCCGGGCAGCGGCCGTGCGCACCGAGATCGGGGAGCGGGGGCGGTCGCTGCTCCGCCTGACGGTGAGCGTCGGCATCGCCACCTTCCCCGACGACGGGGCCGAGGCCTCGCCTCTTGTGGCCGCGGCCGACCGCGCGCTCTACCAGGCCAAGATGTGGCGCAACATGGCACTGAGCAGCCTGGGGCCGTCGGAGCAGCCCACCGATCCAGGCCCCGAGGACCTCTCCGCCTTTGAAAGCGGCGCCGCCCAGGTGGCCGCCACCATGGCGGCCAGTGTCGACAGCGCGGACAGCCGTACCGCACACCATTCCTCGGCCGTCGCCACCTGCGCCGCCATCATCTCGACCGCTCTGGGACTGCCGCCGGAGGGGCGGTGTGTTCTCCGGCTGGCCGCCCTGGTGCACGACGTCGGCAAGGTTGGTGTGTCGCGCGAGCTCCTGCAAGCGAAGCGCCCGCTCACGGAGGAGGAACAGAGGGTCATCCAGTTCCATGCTGAGCTCGGCGGCCAGATACTCCGGCATCTCGGCGTCCCGGAACCCGTGCCGGAGATCGTCCGCCACCATCACGAGCACTACGACGGCAAGGGCTACCCCTGCGGCCTACGGGGCACCGAGATCCCCCTGGGCTCCCGCATCCTGGCGGTGGCAGAGGCGTTCGTCCTCATGACCTCCCCGCGCGAGGGCCGGGCGCCCGTCTCCGCTGCCGAGGCGCTCAACGGTCTTCGCAAGGAGTCGGGCAAGGCCTTCGACCCGAGTGTCACTGCCGCTCTGGCGCGGACTCGGGTGGGTCGGCTTCCCTCCCCTGCCGAGGCCGCCGACGTAGTCGGGGAGACGATCTGTGCGTAGTGCCCGGTTGTCCCCGCGCCCCCTCCCTCTCACCCCTCGTTCGCTCGGAAGACGACCCCCGCGAGCACGTACGTGCCGGCCGCGACGAGTAACACCGCCGCGAAGCCGAAGGAGATAGAGAGCAGCCGGGCCAGAACGGCCCCCGTGACGGAGAGTGCCCCGTTCATCCCCCAGGCCCACGGCAACAGCCGCGGACGCGAGGAGGAAAGCGCCGAGAGGCCGCTGGGGAAGGGGAAGCCCATGAAGAAGGCGGCCGGCGCCATGAGGATGATGGCCAGGACGGCCTTCACGGCGAGGGGGGCGGGCAGACAGGCTCGGAGGATCGGGTCCACCAGGAACGCATAGAAGGCCAGCGACGGCACAATGACCGCGACGGCGAGACGGACCCCGCGCCGACGATCACCGGCGAAGCGGGAGGAGTAGCGGCTGCCGAGGCCGGAAAGCACCAGCATTGACGTGATCACAATCGAGACCGAGTAGATCGGCGCCGCCAGGAAGAGAACGAGCTTCTGGATCAGCACCATCTCCACCAGCATGTACGCCAGCCCCAGACATGAGTAGTACAGGATGACCCCCAACGTGCCCGCTCGTCCTCTGAAGAGCTCCCGCCAACGGAGCACGAGGGGCAGGGCCACGATGACGAGGCCGAACAACACCGACTGCACCAGCGTGCCCCAGAGCAGGATGTAGCCCCACTCGTTGGAGACCTGGTCGAGCTGCCGGAGGAACATCGGCAAGGTGCGTGGCTTCAGGTAGGCCGTGAAGTAGGGCCGGTTGTCGGTAGCGGGGCGGATGTCGAAGATGTAGCCGCCGAACAGCGCGGCGCTGCGGCCGTTCAGGAGCGCCTGCGCGCACCCGCGGTAGAGGCGGCCCATGTCGAGCAGCGCATCCTCCCGCTTCTCCGCAGCCTCCGTAGCCGCGCTGCCCTCCGCCACAGCCGGCTGAGGCCGGTAGTAGCCACGGAACGCGGCAAGCACCGCGTCGAACTGGCGATCTCGGTCGGGCATGCCCGGGTAGTACATCACATCGAAGGACAGCCGGTCGCAGAACGCCCGGAGCGCCCGGACCTCAGTGGGCGTGAAGGCCGACGCCTTCGCCAGGATGGTCGCGGTCTCCAGGTAGGAGTGGAAGAAGAAGAGACGGTCGCGAGGATCGCCCTTCTCCTCCCCGGCCAAGGCCGCTACGATGGTCGAGAGCAGCTTCGGCACATTCCGGGGCGGGTGCACCTTGTTCCAGACCGTCAGCGACAGGATGCCCCCAGGCTGGAGACAGCGGAGGTAGTCGCGCAGCCCCTCGACCGTATAGACGTAGTTCTCGTCGAGGGAGTACCCGCCGGCCTGCGATAGGCCGGTGGAATCGATCAGGCTGACCTCCACGAGGTCGAACCGCTGCTTGGTCGTGGCGGCACAGGCGCGCGCATCGCCCTGCCGGACGTGGACTCGCGGATCGCGCAGAAGCTCACCGTTGAACTGCCGAACCACCGGGTTGCCCCGAAGCAGCTTGATGACTTGCGGGTTCGCCTCCACAGCCGTAACCTGGCCAGCTCCCTGGTACAGCGCGGCATTGACGCTCATCCCGCCGCCGAGCTGCACGAGGAACACGCGGGGCTGCCGCAGGATCTGGTACGGCGCGGCCATGGGGAGGTAGTTGCAGTAGGCTTGCTCATCGGGAGCCAACTGCCGCATGATGCCGATCGGGCCGCCGCCATCGATGAACAGGCCCATGTAGGCCCGGTCCGGCAGCTTGGCGACCTCAAAGGCCGCGTTCAGGCTCAGGCCGGGCGCGAAGTGCAGCAGTGAGCTGTCGACCACCTCGATCTCGCCCATCGGCCCATAGGCGCGGGCGACCTCCCGGCAATCGACCGACTTCCTGACGTAGCTGATCCCCTTGTAGGGCGACACCCGGATGCCGCCGGCGAAGGCCACGAGCCCAACGGCGACCGCGGCGAAGAGGAGGTTCCCGCCGACACGGAAGGTGTCCAACGTGAGGCGGCCGGTGTCGGGATCCTCATACCAGCAGAAGGCGATGGCAGCCAGGAAGGAGGTCAGGCAGATCGGGACGACCAGCCGATCCGGGGGCACCAGGAACATCACGGGGAGCATGAGCAGCCCGCCGAGCCCCGAGCCGAGCATGTTCCAGAAGTAGAGCTTGTGGATTCGGTCGCGCAGAGCAATGAAGGAGACGCCGATGAACGTCGCGCCCAGAAAGAACGGCCCGCCGTAGGCGAGGTAGTACAGCCCGATGTTCAGGAGCTGCTTCCGGTCCGAGGTGATGAGGACCGGGTTGAAGGCGATGTGCTGGGCCGCCAGGTGCGCCAGCGCCGCGGCCGGCATGAACAGCATGGCCGAGGCGAAGAGCCATCGCTCAGCATTCGGTTCGACCTTGTGCTGGATGAAGGTAAGCAGCGTACCCGAGAGCCCGAAGCCCAGAAGGGCGATGGAGATGACCATGTGCCCGAAGTTGGACCAACTGCCCACCGAGAAGGTGCGCATGATGGCCAGCTCGAGCCCGATGAACGCGGCCGAGAATAGGCAGACTCCGGCAAGGCTTCTGGCGGCCTGATTGGCTATGGCGGATCACCTGATGGACGGCGAAGGCGTTTCGTGTCTTGCGTTCGGCGTGGAGCACGCCCGGGGCAGGGGGCCCTCCGGGGCCCCGAACCCGGAACCTGAGACGCGGAACGCCGTCGGCGCTATCGCTCGAAGTGCGTCCCGCCGCCCTCGGCAGTGAAGGGCACGAACTGGATCGGCCGCGTCCGACCGGGGTACAGGTCCTCACGCGAGAGCTTGACCTTCCCGTTGGCGTCGATGGTCTTGGTGATCTTCAGCACCCTCTGCGCGTTGGGCGGCCCGATGGGGATGATCATGACCCCGCCCGAGGCCAGCTGCTTGAGCAGCGGTGGCGGGATGTGGTCAATGGCGCAGGTCACCACGATCTTGTCGAAGGGCGCGCACTTGGGCCAGCCGTAGTAGCCATCGGCGGCCTTCAGGTGCACGTTGCGGCACTCGTCGTAGCCCTCGCGGATGAGTGCCGCGTAGATGCCCTCGGTCTCCTTCGCCAGGCCCTCGATGATCTCGATGGAGTAGACGTGGTTCGACAGGTTCGCCAGCATCGCGGCCTGATACCCCGACCCCGTGCCGATCTCCAGGCAGCGGTCTGCCGGCTGCGGGTCGAGCCGGTCGGTCATCCGGCACACGATGTGCGGGCCGGAGATAGTCTGTCCCCACCCATGCCCCAGGTCAAGGAAAGCGTGGGCGTAGGCCTCGCCCAGGTTCTGCTCGCGGCAGAACTTCTCCCGCGGCGTCGCGAGGAACGCTTCCTTCGCCCGCTCTGTCTTCAGGTCACCCAACTCGATGCACTTCAGGTAGCGGTCCCACCTCTGGGCCAGGAACTTCGGGTCCTCCTGGCGCCACTTCACCATGTGGTCGATGAACTGCTTCTGATCCTTGATGGGGATCGGCTGCCGCTCGGCCAGGTCGTAGGCCGGCTGGTCGTTGGCCGGCGGGAGGGCCCCGGTCGTCGGCTGCCCAGCCGCGCCCGAGGGCTGGGAGGACGTGAGACCACCCGGGGCGGCTGCGACGGGAGGAGGGTTCGCGAGTACCGTCTTCCCCGCCGCCGGGGGCCGGGAGTTGGGTTTCCACACGACCTTGGCGATCACCAGGCCGATGGCGAAGCAGGCGACGGCGCAGATCATCACCAGGCCGATGAACTGCTGATCGGCGCGTCGCCGCTGGCGCCGACCCGCGCTTCGCTCGGCAGCCAGACGCGCGCGTTCCTCCCGCATGCGTGCGATCGCGTCGTCGTCCTGGGCCTGGGTCGAGGCCGGGGGGGGGGCTTCAGGTGGTGTCATCGGCGTCTCCGCGGTTCAGGTGGCCCTCAGCCATAGATGATGCGATAGCATTCGACACCGGCGACCGGTCCGAAGGTGAGCTGTCGCGGACCGGCCTCCGAGGTGACGGCTGTCTCGCCACCCGCGCCATCATACCCCACAACGCGGGCCTTGGCGAGACGCTGGCCGACGAGCGGCCCGTTCTCGCGCAGTGTCACCGGGCCGGTCCCGCTGAACACCAGGACGAAGGGCCCCTTCGCCTCGTGTGCCACGACGACCGTCCCCCGAGCGGAGACCGCACCGCCGGCGTAGGGTGCTTCCTCGGATACGAGCAGCGCGCGGTCTCCCGTCTCCACGTACTCCACCTCGTGGCCGGCGATCTCAGCCCGGTACGATCCGAGCGCCGGCCCGGTCACCGCGTAGCCCAGGGCAGGCAGCTTGAGCGCCGCCCTGGTGGGCGAGTCAGCGGCAGGCAGATCGTGCGGCTCGGGGCCGAAGTTCACCGTCACCTTCGTGCCGTCGGCGAACCGGGTCTGCTGGACACGCCGATCCGGGGTCAGGAAGGCATGGGAGATCATGCGGTCGTAGCCGGTGGCGCGGAAGACGGAGCACACGCGGCAGTAGCTGCACACCAGGTCTCGCCGGTAGGTCTTCCACAAGCTCGCGTCAGGCATCCAGAGCGGCATCGAGCCGTACAGCATGTTCAACAGGTCTTTCCTCGGCCACACCTTCGGGACCTTGGTTGAGCCGTCCCCCGTGTACCACGTCGCCACATGGCAATCGTGGAAGCAAAGCGCGTGGAGCGGCACGCGGTAGCGCCCGTCGGCGGTGAACTTGAGGTACGTCGCGTCGGGCTCCACGGGGTTGCGCCAGTCATAGCCGGCGTTCTCGGAGGCGTAGATCGTCATCGTGCCTTCGCCGTAGTCGGCGACGGCTATCGCCCAGTCGCGACACTCCTCCGACCCCGTGACCAGGCCGAACCGGCCGGAGACCAGGGCCAGCATGTCGCGCTTGGCCTGGATGTCGGCGGTGCGGGTCACGGGATGCGCGTCGCTGTAGCACTCTGTCGGCCCGGTGGCCGTCACCACGTCGATGAACCGGCAGGTGTAGGGGTTCCCTGCCAGGTCGGCGGTGATACGCGGGATGGCCTCCTTGGCGTGCTGGGTCGAGCAGATGGTGTAGCCCTGATAGTTCGCGTCTCTGGTCCGGATGACCCATCCCTTCCGCAGGGAGCCGTCCTCGTTCGCGTACACGTCCTCGGGGTAGCCGTGCTTCCGCGCCCACCGGGGTTCCTCGTCCTCCTTCCCGGGCCACACATCCGTGTAGATGTCGTAGTGGCTCGGGAGGAAGCCCATGTCGGTGAGCTCCTTCACCAGGCCCGACACGTTCTCCGGCGGCATCCATCCGCCCCCGAGGGAGCAGATCGCCCGGTCGATGCCGAGGCTCCGCAGCTCCCGGTAGAAGCCCGCATCGTTGGCGCCGCTGCTGCCCCAGAAGTCGACCGCGCCGATCAGCCGGTCGATCGTCGGACGCTCAGCCAGCTTCTGCCTCAACGTCTTCACGTGCCCCGCCTGCTCGGCCCATCGCCGGTAGCGCTCGCACATGGCGACGTAGCCGCCCTCGGCGAGGAAGGCATACACAGTCTCCCGCGGGTAGCCCCACTTCCCCTTCTCCCCTATCCAGGTGGCCTCCAGCGCCAGCCGGCGCGCACCCTCGGGACCGCCGGGGCGAATGCGGATGCCGGCGTCGGCCGGCGTGGTGGGGAGGATCATGTAGCCGCTCTTCAGATCGGTGATCCCGCACCAGGCCATCGTGCTCTTGTAGCCGGCATACCAGAAGTCGCGCTGGAGGTCGAGTTCGCCCACCGGCAGGATCAGGCCCGCCGCAAAGGGTACGACGGCGTAGTCGTCAGGCCGTGAGGCAAAAGGGAGGGGAAACACCACCTCGCTTTCCAGCTTCGCCTCGGCCGGTGGCTCAAGGCGCAGGGTGATGTCCGCTCCTTTCAGCACGATCTTGAGCGCGAACTCGGTGTCGGTGAGCACGTCGCGCAGCTTGAGGATGACGCCGCCCTCCGTCTTGGTCGAGGAGAGCACGACCCAGAGCGTCGGACCGGGGGAGTGCACCCACAGGTAGTTCGTGCGCTTGTCGGTGACGTCGATGCCGAGGTCGGGCCCGAGGTGAACCTTGAGCTGCCGGTTCTCCAGGTCGAGGCCCGGGAAGTTGCCCTTGGCCCGCAGCTCGCTCAAGTTGCCCTCCTGGTAGAGGAACAGGTCATCCACATACGCCACGCACGGACCGGAACCGATGACCCGGAACAGGATCGTCGCCCCGCTAGCCGGGATTGCGGAGCGCCGCTCGACCTTCTGCGAATCCTGCCCCCGGCCCGGAGTGGCCGGTCCATGGGCCCAGTTGATTACCTCGTTCTTCGCGTCGCGGAGGATGACCGAGACCTGGATGTCGCCCTGCAGCTTCTCAACGCGCAGCCAGCCGCCCAGGCGGAGCACATCGCCCGGCTTCACCGGGAGCGGTGTCAGCTGCGACCAGCTCCAGTCCTGCCGGCCGGTGTGCTCGACGCGCAGGCACGCCTTGCCCTCGTGGGCGCCCTCGGTGACGACCGCCGCGTTCCCGGCACCGGTGTCGCGAGTCCAGAAGGTGCTCCAGCCGTTCGTCCCGTCCTCGAAGCCGGGGTTGGCCACCAGGTTGTCCTGGGCCGCGACTACAGCCGGCGCCAGGCAGAGCACCCACCAGCCATACTGGGCCATGCGTGACCCCCTCATCCCTTCTGCACCTGGTGCTGACACCACGCGTACAGCGCGTCGTACATGGGCGTCTCCAGCTCGATCTTCCGGTGGTCGTCGGTGCCGTGCAGGAGGGCGAAGCCAAAGGCGACCGCCTTCAGCCCGCGCCCCTCGGGCACCGTGTCGATGTCCGCCCCAACGTCCGCCGCGTGGACAATGCCGGCCAGGCGACTCAGCGCTGGGTCGTCCGCCAAGCCGTACTTGAGGATGATACCCTCGAACGAGCAACGACCTTCCACATGGCCCAGTTGCACCCCGGGCGCGTCAAAGGGAATGGCTCCCTCCCGGTCCGCAACGACCATGACCTGGTCCCCCGGCACGAAGAGGAACTCCGCCTCGGCGTCCACAAAGCGGCTGATCAGCCACGGACACGCAATGCGGTCCACATTGGCGTTCTGACGAGTGACCCACTTCATGCTGCGCCCCTCCCTGGGAAGCCCCCGGTCCCCGATCACGCAAACGCCTTCCTCGGGGTGTGGCGGCGGACCTCCGCTCTCCACCTGGAGCTAGGCGGCGCGGCGAGGTCGTGCAATGGATGCAGGCTTGCGGCTAGGACCACAGCAGCACGAGCAGGGCCTTGGCCGTAAGCCCCACACCCACCAGCGTGATCAGCGCGGCGCTGGCCACAGGGAGGGCTTTCGTCCACCGCGCCTCGCCGATGTGCTGGCCGGCCAGGCCTGCGGCCTTCACCATCATGATGCCGATCGCCACCAGCACTGCGGCCATGCCTATGCTGAAGATCAGCACCAGGGAAAGCCCCTGGGCGAACTGACCGTAGGAGGCCGCTGCCAGAAGCATCGCCAGCGCGGCCGGACAGGGCACGAGCCCGCCCGAGACCCCTAGTGCGATCAACTGGCCTAGCGTCGGTCGCTCGCCGGGACCCGGGCTAGCGGGATGTGCGTGCAAGTGGCCGTCAGGACCATGCTCATGCGGATGCCCATGTGAATGCGGCTGGTCGTGCTCATGAGCGTGGTGGCTCCACTGCCGGATGCGAACCGCCAGCATCCAGCCGCCGACAGCCAGTACGAGGAGTCCCGAGACGATCTCCAGCACCCGCTGCACCGTCTCGGGCACGAAGACGGCCGCAGCGGCGGTAGACAGCACTCCCAGCAGGACGACGCTCCCCGAGTGGGTCAGCGTGACAATCAGCCCGAGGAACACGGCATCCCTCACCCGTCCCTTCGACCCAACCAGATACGCGCCGACCACCGTCTTCCCGTGACCGGGCTCCAGAGCGTGGAGGGCTCCCAGGAGAAACGACGACCCAGCCAGCAACGGGAACTCCAGCATGATCTACAGCAGCCTCTCCAAAGCGCGGATCAGGTCCTCTACTGCCTCCTCCCCGGAGCCTTGCTCCACTGCCTTCGCGATGCAGGACTCCACGTGCTCGCGCATGATCACCCGCGCGGCGCGGTTGATGGCCCCCCGCAACGCTGCCAGTTGCAGCAGCACCTCATGACAGGGCCTCCCGTCCTGCCACATCCGCCGGATCCCGCCCACATGGCCCTCGATGCGCGCCAGTCTGTGGTCAACATCCTCGTAGCCCTTGTGCTCGCCCGGCATTGTATATGCCCTCCCTGGGGATAGGATGTACTCTACCATCCAGGTGCGATCTCGTCAAATCCCTGATTCGCCGCCCCCCAGAACGAGGGACAGCCACCAGTTTCCAGAAACCCCGGAATTCCGGGGTTTCTGGAAACTGGTGGCTGTCCCTGGCTTTGCCTACCCTGGCTTCCTCGCTACCACCGCGAGCCGTTCGGCCTCGTGGTCGTAGGGGCGCCCCGAGAGGCCACCGTAGGCTTCGATCTCCTCGAAGCCGCACTCCTCGAGCAAGTGCGCAAGCTCCGCCGCCGAGTACAGTCGGTGGGAGATGGTGAACTCGGTGACCTCGCCATCGCGGACGAGGATCCATCGGGTCTCGATCCAACTCCAGGCCTGGCTGAGCTTCCGCTCCTCGAGGAAGAACCCGCCCTCGATCGGGTGCCAGTCGCGCTCGCGGAAGATGCGGGCCAGGCGCTCCTTGCCCATCATTTCGATGAGCAGCCGGCCACTGGGGCGGAGTGAGGCGTGGAGGTTCTCGATCACCCGACGGTCGTCGGCGCGGTCTTCGAAGTAGCCGAACGAGGTGAAGAGGTTGATGACAGAATCGAAGGCTTCCGGCCGACGGAACTCCCGCATGTCGGCGTGGACGAACTCGATGTCGAGCCCCTCCTCCTCGGCCGTCTGCCGCGCCTGGGCCAGGAAGCGCTCGGTCCGGTCGACTCCGGTCACGCGGAAGCCGCGGCGGGCGAGTTCGAGCGAGTGCCGGCCGGGGCCGCAGCTCAGGTCCAGCACGTGCGCTCCGGGGTCAAGACCAAGGCGCTCCACCACGAGGTCCACTTCCTGCGGGGCGACGGCCCAGCGGTCGGGGGTGAACATGTACGGCCCGAATGTGGCCCAGAACGAGTCGTCGTCGTGCCACCTGACCATGGGGCATCGCTCCTTGTCGCTAACGGCGAGGCGTTTGGGTTGAGTACGCTCGCCGAACCGTAAGGTCACGTGGGGGGACGGCTTCACCAGGGGTAGACGCGCGTCTCGCCGGGGCGCAGCAGACCGGTGGCTCGGGCGAACCACCGGCGCCCGACGCCGTCGACGAGGTCCGTCCACAACCCGCCGGCCGCGCCGGCGGGCCGGACGATGACGAGGTCCCCGATGGGCGCCGCGCCCTTGTTAGTGACCACCAGCCCCTTCGGCCGGCTGTCGAGAGCAACCCGCTCGCGCGCGGACCACCAGGCGGCCAGCTCGCGCGGGAGGGGCGTCCACAGCGCGGGCGAAGAGGTCTGGAGCTCGCGGATCAGGCCCTCGTACGCCGGCGTCCAGTCGTCCGGCGTGCCCTGGTAGGTGCCCATGCGGGCGAAGGTTCGCTGGTGGGCGTTGAGGCACACAAACCCATTGTGCCGGAGGGCCTGTGCCAGCACCTTGCCGCCTTCGGCGATGGCGCCCGCGGTGTCTCGCGGTGCATCGCCGTACACGCCGAAGACGATGCCATCCTCCGCCACGAACGGGAACTCCCAGAGGCGCGTCGGCTGACCGGGCGCCGCTAACCCGAACGGCCCGAACGGCCGGGTCGTGCCGCACAGGAAGCTGCTCTGGGTCGTCTCGGCGTACCAGGTGCTGTCGTACGCGTGGCCACTCGCGGCCTTCAGGGCGAGGGTGTGAGGCGCGTGCTTGAGGTAGTGGCTTCGCGTGCCGGTCGGCAGTGTCCTCATGGTCCGCTCGAACCACCGGCGCTCGCCGTCCAGGAGCTCCTGCCGGTCCACGCCGAGCTGGTGGATCGACACCTCCCAGCCCAGCCGGGCCAGCCTCCAGGCGGCTGCGGCGACGGGCGCATCGGCGAGGTTGTAGCCCGGTGAACACCAGTACTCAAGCGCAGGGTCGGGCGACATCAGGAAGAAGGCGGACTTCACGCGCAGTTGCGTCTCAAGGTCGGCCCACTGCCGGAAGTTGAACCACCGGTTCTGAGCCTGGGCGAGCGGCTGGAGGGCGTCGGGGTCGGTGAGGTGCGACGCGGTCGCCGCCGCCGGGTCGCGGAACTGATCGGCCTCGTAGGTCGCATCGACATCGTGGGTCAGGATCAGCCCGTGGGTACAGATGCGGCCTCCCCGGATCGGCTGCGGCCATTTCCTGACGTAAGGGATGCGGAGGTCCTCGTAGAGGACGATGAAAGCCTGTTCGACGAGAAGGAGGCACTCGTCCACGACCGGCACCTGCCCCCACCGCGGGGCCAGGTGCTCGTCCCAGAGCGCGTCGATCTGCTGCACGAAGGAGCCGCCTTTCACGGGGCGGCCCTCCCACGAGAAGCGGCTCAGGTAGAGGCCGAGAGTGGCGAAGAGGCCGGGGGCGAGCCGGCACGCAAGGCTGTCGTCACGTCGCTCCAGCAGGTAGGGGGCCCCGACTTGGTCCCCTGGCCCGAACAGCGGCAGCGACCCGACTGCGCCGCCAACCGGGACCGTGCCGCCAACGGTGAGGAAGTCGCTGGTCGGTCCGAGGCGCTCCGGGTCCCGGAGATGGGCGGCCCACACCCGTGTGGTCATGCCCTGCGCCGGCATGACCAGAAGCGGGATCTCCTCCGCCCCGCGCAGCTCCTGGCCGGTGGCGACCCGGAAGCTGATGCCCAACATCGTGAGCGCCTGCATGGCTCCGTACTGCGCCCAGGCGAGTGTATCATCGGGTGGGGCTTCGGGGTCGATCACCACCACCGGCTGCATGGCGGACACCCTCCGGGCCTCTGCTCGCGCACGTTGACGCCCCGGCGGCATTGCAGTATCATGCCGCCGTCATGGCAGCCGACGCCGCGCGGAAACGGCACGACCTCGCTCTTCGTCGAAGGCGCTTCGCCGCCCTGCTCGCCCTCTCCGTGGCGCTTGGGGTGCTGCTTGGCGTGGCCCACGGCTGCTGGCGCAGAGGCCCCGGCGGGGCAGGCGCCGGCACCAAACCCCTACCGCCGCTCCCGGTCAAGGAAGTGACCCTCGCGGCGGTCGGGGACGTGATGTTCGACCGGGGCGTGTGGAATCGGGTCAAGGAGCTGGGAGTCCACCGCGTCATGGCCCAGGTGCGGGATCAGCTCCGGGCCGCTGACCTCACCTTTGCGAACCTGGAGTGCCCACTGTCGACCGTCGAGGGGCATGCCCAGCCCGGCGGCAGCCTGAGCTTCTGCGCCGACCCGGGTACGGTACAGGCGCTGGCTGATGCCGGCGTGGATGCTGTGTCCCTCGCCAACAATCACTCGCTCGACGCCGGGCGGGAGGGCGCCTCGGACACGATCCGCACGTTGGAGGCGAACCACGTCGCCTACGCGGGCGCCCACCCGAAGGGAGCCGCCAGCGAGGAGGTCACCTACCTGAGGGTGGACGACACCACGGTCGCGTTCCTAGCCTACACAGACCTTCCCTTCGAGCACGGTTCGATGTGCAGGGTCGATCCTGACATGCAGAACGTGCTGGCCAAGGTGCGGGAAGCACGGAACCAGGCGGACGTGGTGGTTGTCAGCTATCACTGGGGTGAGGAGTACCAGGCCGAACCGACGGCGCGACAGAAGGCCCTGGGGCACGCCACGATTGACGCCGGCGCGGACATCATCCTGGGACACCATCCGCACGTGATGAGCGGCCTCGAGCAATACGGCAACGGCCTGATCGTCTATAGCATGGGGAACTTCGTGTTCGACCAACGGGATGACCCGGACGGTCGGATGACCAGCGCGATCTTCTGTCTCCAAGTCCGTCCCCGGCAGCAGATCGACCTTGCGATCATTCCCATCCGCATCCCCTCCCCCGAGTACGCCCCGCGCCCGGCCAGCCGGGAGCGAGGGAGCCAGGTACTGGCCAGCCTGGCCAGGATGTCCGAGGAGCTGGGGACCCGCCTGCGGATCGAGGGTCAGAGAGCGCGAGCCACCCTCACTCTTGGCGCCCAGCCCGGGACGGGCGCGCCGGTGAGCGGATAGCCCGTGCCGGTGGCGAAAGGAAACACCGAATGAGCGGATCGCGAACTGCCGCACTCGTTGCCGCACTGATCAGCCTCTTGCTGCCCGCGGTGGGCCGCCCGGCGGCCGCGGAGCCCGTCGCGAAGGTCAACGGCAAGCCGATCGACCAGGCCGCCCTCTACGAGCTGATGCTGAAGCGGGTCGGCTACACCAGCCTCCAGGCCCTGATCGGCGCTGAGGTGGTACGGCAGGAAGCCGAGAGGAGGGGCATCACGGTCTCCGAGAAGGAGATCGATGACGAGATCGCCCGCAAGCGGGAGGGACTGGATCGTGCGGCTGTCCAGACCGGCATGACCTTCGACGCCTTCGTCGCCTCCAGCGGTCAGACCCCGGGGATGTTCCGGGACAACGAGCGCATCCTCCTCCTGCTGAAGAAGATGGTGCAGGACAAGGTCAAGGTCACCGACGACGACGTCCGGGATTACTACCAGAAGAACCAGAACGCCTTCAAGCTCCATGAGGCGATGCGGGTGAGCTACATCCGCTTCGATGACGCGAGGAAGGCGACCGAGGTCAGGCAGGACATCGTGGCGGGGAAGATCAAGTTCGAGGACGCCGCCCGTCAGTACTCGACCGACCCCTTCACCAAGGACAAGGGCGGCCGGCTGGAGGACTGGCTGGGGCGCGGCCGAACGCCGTTCCTAAACGCCGTCTACGAACTCCTGCAGGATGGCGACTACAGCGATGTCATCCCGTGGCCTGGGATGGGGCTCTACCTCATCCGTCGCGACCGCTACGTGCGCGACTACCAGCTCGACTTCGATGAGGTCAAGAACGACGTGAAGGACATGATGACCCAGGACATCACCGGCAACCTGGTACGAGCCAGACAAGACGAGCTGATGAAGGCCGCCAAGATAGAAACCCTGGTCCAGTGGCCGCCCGGGTCAATCCTGCCCCCCGCGCCCGAGAACGAACCGGCGCCCGGCACGCCGCCGGGCCACCCGTAGAGGCGTGGCGCATCCGTCTGTGGCACCGGCTGCCCAACGGCCAGTGCCACCGAGCATGGGCAGCTCCGGCTAGTACCCCCAGAGGTAGAGCCCCTGCCGGTCGATCGAGAAGTCGAACACCTGAGCGTCCTGCGCCCGAAGGGCCTGCTTCACGGCGTACTCCGCGTTCTGGCGGCAGAGGAAGATCATGGTTCCCCCGCCGCCGGCGCCGCAGACCCGGCCCCCGATCGCCCCGTGTTCGGCCGCGGTGGCGTGCAGCGTCTCCAGGCGATCGTTCGTCACATCCGGGTGCAGCTTCTTGTGCTGCATCCACGTCTCGTCGAGCAACGGACCGAGGTCGTCCAGCCGCGACCGCAGGAGCGCGCGCCGCATCTTCTCGGCGCACTCGCTCATGGACTTGAGAGCGACCACGACCCCCGGGTCCTCCGTGCGGACCCCTTCCGCCACCTTGTCGAGGATGGCCTTGGCCGGCCGAGAGATGCCGCTGTACGCCACGACCATCCGCTTCTCGAGCTCCACGACCGTGTCGAGGGGCACCTGCAGCGGGTCGATCTCGATGCCGCGGTTGTCGGTGCGCGGCCAGTGGATCATGTACTTGATGCCCCCCCCGGTCACCGGCGAGTACTGGTCCTGCCAGCCGTACTCCGTGCCGAGCACCGCCTTCTCGCATTCGATGGCCATTTCGGCGATGTCGAAGTTGGTCAGCCGGTGGCCCAGGTGCGCGCTGAGGATGCTGATGATGCACGTGGCGATGGTAGAGGAGGAGCCCAGGCCCGCCCCGCCGGGCATCTCTGAGTAGGTGGTCAGCTCAAGCCCGCTGTCCACCCCCATCTGGGCGATGATGTGCTGAGCCAGTCCGAGCTTGCCGTCACCGCGCAGCTCGGCTGCGGACGGCACCTCCACCACGGTGTCATCGAGATCCGGCGCCCGAAGGACGATCCGAGCGTCCGCCCTTGGTTCGAGCGTCGCGTAGATGTACTTGTTGATGGTCGCGTTCAGGATGCGACCCCCGAACCGGTCGCAGGCGACGTGGTAGTCGGTCATGCCGACGAAGTCGATCCGCAGCGGCGAACGGGCGCAGAGCAAACCCGACACCTCCTCTTCCCGGGAAGGACGCAGTCGGCTGTTGGGGCCTTCTTCGCCGAGCTTCGCCCGCTCGCCTGCTATGGCATGGCGTTGCTCGGCGCCGGAAGGCCCACTCAACGGCCGCGGCGAATCCTGACATACCACACCTGTCGGGCGGGAGGGACAGCAATGCTTGGGTTCCCGGGCGTCTGCGCCATCGGCCTGGCCGCGGCGGCGTCGGCCTTGGGGCAAGTGCAGGACGCGCAGCCGATGACGCGGCCGGACAAAGCGCACTTCGGCGGCCTGCTCGGTTCGCGGCTGACGGCCTGCGCCGAGGCCGCATGGGGTAGGGGCCCCTCAGTGCGGCTCTTACGGCGCGGGGCCTCTACACACACGCTCTGAGACCGCCACTTACCGAGGCGAACATGCTGACCAGATTGTGTCTCCTCTCGATGCTCGTCGCATTCGGCTTGCTGCCCCGCTTGCCTGCGCAGGCCGGGAAGCTCATCGCTAACGGCGGCTTCGAGGATGGGCTGGCCGGCTGGCGCCTGGCCGGCGGGCCCGACCGGGTGGTGATCGACACCAAGAGGGCGTACCGCGGCCAAGCTGCGTTGTCCATGGACGCCACCGGGCTGGCGCACGAGGTCGGCGCCGAGTCGGACATCGTCTCGGTGGCCTCCGGCGTGCGGTACCGGTTGAGCGCATGGGTCAAACAGACGGCCGGCTACGGTGCGTACAAGGCGGTCATCGGGTGGCTCGACGCGGCCGACGACCACCTGAGCTACTCGAACGACTGGGCCGGCCATAACCTCCCGGTCGAGTACACCGAGCACGGTGGGGAGTTCGTGGCGCCGCCGGGGGCGACCCGGGCACGCCTGCTCATCGGCGTCGCGGCCGGATCGGCCTGTCTCATGGATGAGTTCTCGCTTGAGCCCCTCCCGCCCATCGGGCCGAAGCTGAGAGCCTACCTCTTCTGCGGACAGCCGGATGCCGAGCAGGACTTCGCGGTGGAGACGCGGGTGCAGAACGAGGGCGACCGACGAGCGGAGGACGTGCGGGTGTCTCTGGCGTGTCCGCTCGGGCTACGCACGGACCAGCCGGACGCCACGATTCCCACCGTCCTCCCCGGGGACGACAACTCCTACGTGTGCCTGGTACACGGTCAGCCCAGAGACCCAGAGACACCGTTCACCGTTCGTATCACCGCCGCCAATGCCAAGGCGACCACCGCTTCCACTCGGCCGTTCGTCACACGGGGCGAGATCACGCCGGGGGATGGCGTTGGCGTGCCCCAACCGCGGCCCGCGGCGGGCGACGTGCTGGTGGGAACGTACTACTTCCCCGTCATGCTCGATTGGGATCGCAGCGACTGGGGCCTGCGGCACGTCGACTACTTCACACCGCTTCTGGGTTACTATGACGAGGCCCTCCCTGAGGTCGCCGACTGGCACATCAAGTGGGCCGTCGAGCATGGGATCGGCTTCTTCGCCTTCGACTGGTACTACAACGACGGCAGCAAGTACATCCAGGACGCGCTCGAGAAGGGCTTCCTGAAGTCCCGCTACCGGTCGCTCATGAAGTTCTGCGTCAACTGGTGCAATGAGGGCCAGTGCACGTGGGACCGGCCGCTGAGCTTCTCGACCGAGAGCCTGTGCGGCTTCATGACCTACCTCTGCGAGCACTACTTCACCTGCCCCGAGTACCTCCGCGTGAACGGGCGGCCCGTGGTGATGATCATCCGCCCTGACCCGATCATCGAGTGGCACGGCGGGCCGGACGGCTCGCGGAAGGCCCTGGACGCCATGCGCGAGGTCGCTCGTCGCCACGGCCATCCTGACCCCTACCTGATGTGCATCGGGCTGGCCGACCGCAGCGCCCTCTACCGACGGGCGGGCTATGACGCCATCACCGCCTACGCCTACGGGTGGGCCGATGCGCCACGGGCCGCCAACGGGGATTGCGAGTACGAGGACCTCGTGCCCGAGCACGAGCGCATCTGGGCTCGGTCGCTGCGGGAGGCGCACGCCGGCGGGCTGAGCTACATGCCCGTCGTCTGGAGCGGCTGGGACGACTACGCCCGCGCCCACGAGCGCGCGGTGCGCACGCGGGGCAACACCGCCGCCCGCTTCCGGGCCATGTGCGAGCGCGCCGCGCCGTACGTTGACCCGAAGCTCAAGCTGCTCATCATCGAAGCGTGGAACGAGTGGGGCGAGGGGGGCTTCCTGGAGCCCTCGAAGGAGCGAGGGTTCTCGTTCCTCGATGTCGTGCGCGATGTGTTCACCCGAGCTCGCGGCCCGCATCAGGATGCGGCGCCGACGCCCGCGCAGGTCGCGAGCTATGAGACCCACCTGACCTTCCAGGAGATCGATGCCGACTACATCCGCCGCGACCGCGCCGAGCGCGGCGTCAAGCCTATCACTCAGCTCGACTGGCAGTTCGACCGACAGGCCGATCTCGATGCGTGGCGAGGTCACCATGACCTCGCCGCCCTACCGGCCCAGGAGGGCTGTCTGCGGTTGCGGTCGATCGGCAACGACCCGGCGTTATTCGGCCCGGCGATGATGGAGGTTCAGGCCGCGGAGTGCGGGGCGCTTGAGATCGAGATGGCCGTCGACCGCGGGGCCGCTGCCCAGCTCTTCTGGCACTCCGACGGCGCAGCGACGTTCACGGAGGAGGCCTCGCGGCACATTCAGTTGGTCGCCGACGGCCGGCCGCACGTCTACCGCATCCCACTGTCCGACAGCCCACTCTGGCGGGGGACGATCCGCCAGCTCCGGCTCGACCCGTCGGACCAGGAGGGGGCGACGATTGCCATCTCCTACTTGCGGGGCCTCCGGGCCGGGTAGGCTCACCTCGGCATCGGGATGACCTGGCACCGACCCTCAACCCTCGGCACCTTCACGTCTCTGCCGTTGAGCCGGACCACGACCTCACCTGCCTCGCCGCCGAAGTCAGTTCGCCTGACCAGCAGCCGATCGCCCAGCCTCAGCCCCGACACGACCGGCCCGGGCGTGATGGGCACGTCGAGGCAGATCGGCGTGCCGCGATCGACGAACTCCTTGTACTCGAGCGCGGCCGCGTAGACTTCCTGGATGAGCTGCGTCTCTTTGGCCGTCTCCTCGGGCATGCACCACATCATCAGCCCGTCGATGCCGCGCAGGAGCATGTGCCAGATCAGCTCCTGGTATTTCCCCTCGGTGAACTGCTTCACGTTCGGGTCGGGGTTGTCCGGCGGCGAGGTCGTGTGCCAGTGGAGCCAGGAGATGATCGGGATGTCCGCGGGCGTGCTCTTGGCCGCGTTGGTCGCGACGAGGAGCATGTTGTAGAACCACCGGTAGTCCGCGTCCTCGAAGTCATACCACCCGAACGTGGGGTACCACGTGTAGACGACCGGCATGGCGAAGGTGAACCCGGTCAGCGGGAACTCCTGAGACCACCGGCGGTACTTCGCCCGCTGGTCGAGCCTGTATGGTGCGCCCGCCGGTGGAGGTTGCTCGAAGTAGTCGTACCAGTACCGATAGCCGTCGTTCGGGTAGACCGCGTAGTTGCCGATCAGCGCCTTGGGGGAGTACGACTTCACCGTGTCGGCGTACACCTCGCGCTCCATCTCGCAGCGGATCGTCCGCAGCGCCTTCTGGAAGGCGGTGAAGTCGCCGATGTCGGGGATGCTCTCCCGGCAGCGCCGGCAGCGCTTGGAGTGCTCCCAGGCGCCGTTCCACTCGATCGGCCCATCGATCTCCCAGTCGAGGTAGATGAAGTCGACGGTGAGCCCGGCCTCGTGGTACGCCTCGAGGAACGGCCCGAACTGGGCCTTGATGGCGGGGTAACGGGGCTTCAAGGCGAACGGGCACCCCATCTTGCTCCCGGCGCCGAAGGAGTCGTCGAAGAAGGGTGCGCCGTCATCGGCGATGTGCGCCGTGCTCTCATCGCCATTGAAGAACAGGTGCATGCACGCGTTGGCATTGACGCCGATCTCCAGCCCGAGCCTCCTCTGCAACCGCCCCAGGCGGAGCGACTCGGCGAGGCTCCCATCCAGGTTCCCCGGATCCCAACGCGCGTTCACTGCCAGTCCCCTCGCGTCCAGGTCCCGGAGGAGCCCATCTGCCTGCGCATCGTCCGGGGTACCGAGGCTCTCCAGGCTCATCGTGCGGATCGGCAGTCGGTTCCCGCGCGGGAAGGCCAGAGGCTTCGTCGCCTGGATGATGGCCTGAGTCATCTCCAGCTGCGTCATCTGCTTCGCCCCCTGGGCGAACGCCGGCGCGGACACCAGCGCCGCGATGGCTGCGGTCATGGCCGCTCGCACAAGTGCTCCCTCCCTACATGGACCTGCGGTGAGATGGGGATTCGCTGCGGAGGTGGGAACGTCCTCTGACGTGCCGTTGTAGCAGCGGCTTCAGCCGCGATGCCGTGGCCCTTCGCGTAGGTCGGTCGCTCCGCGACCGACAGCCACGGATGGCAACGGCACGATTGCCGGTTGCGGAGCGACCGGCCCACGCGGGCTCGGCGGCGTCAGTGGCTCAGCCCGGCATCGATCAGCGCCTGGACGAAAGCCGGGGCGACCGTGCGGTTGGCCCGCGCGTTCGGGTGGGAGTCGTCGCTGGAATGGCTTCCCTCGTACTCGTACCGAAGCATGTTCGCGGTCGGGCTCCCATCATCGGGAGCGGCGAGACGGTTGAACAGGTCGAAGCAGAACACGTTGGGATGGCCGCTGAGGTAGGTAGGGCTCTTCAGCCATCGCGCGAAACGACGGGCGTTCTTCGCCTCCGTCGGGTTCGTGGCCAGGCGATGGAGCGGCGGGGTTGACATCACAACGAACACCTTGTCCGGTCGCGTGTCAAAGAAGCCGCGTATCGCCAGGTACCACTGCTTCCGCTGGTTCAGCGTTGCGGGGTCGGGGATGGCGGAGGCCGGGAAGCACGACTTGAAGGCGATGACCCCGTGGTGGTCGAGGATCAGGTTCCGGCACTGGACCCAGTCCGCGTCCTCGCTGGTCCATAGCTGCCAGAGACCGTCGGGGTCGGTGTTGTCGCCCGGCACATTGTAGTTGGTGCCGGTGAAGCGCCCGTTGGGGTTGCGGAGCCCCTCGCTGTTGTAGCCGTGGTCCCAGAACTTGAAGCGTGTGCCGTGGGCGGTGTTGTAGTCGGCGATGTGCCGCCGCATGTGGCCCTGGACGATGATGCCGTCTCCTGTCGAGTGGTGTAGGAAGAAGAGGTTCGTCAGGACTGCGCTGGGCTGGTCGGCCGCCGGGCCGACCGGCATGCTCGTCCCGCCGCAACCAGACAGCAGCGAGACCGCGCCCCCAGCAAGCAACACCAACAGAAGGGCCAGGCTCAAGCGTGCGCCGGGGAACATGCGACACCTCCCAGTCTGGGTTCTGGAAGCCAGCGTCAGCAACCAATCCAAGGTCATTGTTCCATGTCGGCCGGGAAACCAAACCAGCAAGTGTGGCGCGAGCCCGCCATCTCCTGCTGAGTCGCCCCTCGGCCGCCACCGCGGCCTGGACGCCCCCCGCCTACCCTCGGCGTCCCACCGGTTCGATGTACCCCACTGCTCGGCCGCGTTGCCCTCGGCGCCGTGGCTGCCGCACGCGGCGAAGCAGGACCCCCTCTCAACCGCACCGAATACCGCCCCGACGCCAACGCGTGCTCCAACCGCAGACAGGGAGAGCACACCATGCCAACGACCCTCTACGTCGCAACGGACGGCAAGGACGAGTGGTCGGGGCGCTCGGCCAGGCCCAACGCCGACGGCACCGATGGGCCCTTCGCCACCCTCGCCCGCGCGCGGGACGCCGCACGCGCTGTGCGCGCCGACCCGGGGGACTCTGCTGACCCGGTGACGGTCCTCGTTAGAGCGGGGACGTACGTACTCGGTGAGCCGCTCGTCTTCGAGCCTCAGGACTCGGGCAGCCCCGAGGCGCCGATGACGTACGCCGCCTACGAGGGGGAGTGCCCGGTCATCAGCGGCGGCCGCGAGATCGCCGGCTGGCGTCCGGTGGAGGTGGACAGGCGGCAGGCTTGGGCGGCGGACCTGCCCGAGGTCAAGGCCGGCGAGTGGTACTTCCGCGAGCTGTTCGTCAACGGCCGCCGCTGCCCGCGGACTCGCTTGCCCAGGGAGGGCTACTACTGGTTCTCCGGCTTCGTGGAGACCCCGAAGGATGCCGCCTGGAACGAGCCCTGCCGGCAGATGACGTACGCCGAGGGCGATCTTCAGCCGTGGCAGCATCCCCGGGACGTGGAGGTGGTGGCCTTCACGCGCTGGGTGGACGCGCGGCTGCCCATCGAGGGCCTCGACGAGGCCGACCACGTTGTCACGTTCACGAAGCCCAGCGTGTTCAAGCTCGAAGACGAGAAGATCGGCTCTGCGGGGAGGTACTGGGTCGAAAACGTCTTCGAGGCCCTCAACACCCCCGGCGAATGGTACTTGGATCGCGAGGCGGGCGTGCTCTACTACCTGCCCCTCCCGGGCGAGGAGCCCGGCAATGTGACCGCCATCGCTCCTCGCCTCGAGCAACTGGTTCGCTTCGAGGGTGGCAGTCAGGCCGCCAGCTACGTCGAGCACATCCACCTCGAGGGTCTGACCTTCAGCTACGCAGCATGGACGCTTCCCCCGGACTCCTCCGGCTCCGCGCAGGCGGCGGTCGGCGTGCCGGGGGCGATCTGGCTGCGTGGGGCGCGTGCCTGCAACCTGCGTGATTGCGCGGTGACCCACGTGGGCACCTACGCCATTGAGCTCGTGGAGGGGTGCCAGGGCAATGAGGTGATGGGCTGCAGGCTCGTCGACCTCGGTGCCGGCGGCGTGAAGATCGGCCACGACAGCGCGGGCACAGTGGTGGCTGACTGCGAGATCGGCCGGGGCGGGCGCCTCTTCCACTCCGCAGTCGGCGTGTGGATCGGTAACAGCCCCGACAACCAGGTGGCACACAACCACATCTACGACTTCCACTACTCGGGGGTGTCGGTGGGCTGGGTGTGGGGCTACGGCGAGAGCAAGGCGGTCCGCAACACCATCGAGTGGAACCACATTCACGACCTCGGCCAGGGGCTGCTGAGCGACATGGGCGGCATCTACACCCTCGGTGTGTCGCCCGGTACGCGTCTCACGCACAACCTCATTCACGACGTCGAGTCCTACTCCTACGGCGGTTGGGGCCTGTACACCGATGAGGGCAGCACGCACATCCTGCTCGAGAACAACATCGTGCACCGCGTGAAGACCGGCGGCTTCCACCAGCACTACGGCAAAGAGAACCTCATCCGCAACAACATCCTCGCCTTCTCCCGCGAGGGTCAGCTCATCCGTACTCGCGAGGAGGAGCACAGCTCCTTCACCATCGAGCGCAACCTGGTCTACTGGACGGAGGGGCCGCTCCTCGGCAGCAACTGGACCGGCGGGGGCTTCGAGATCGACCATAACCTCTACTGGAAGGTCGGTGGCGAGCCGTTCGACTTCGCCGGCATGAGCCTCGAGGAGTGGCAGGCGAAGGGGCACGACCAGCACAGCCTTGTCGCCGATCCGTTGTTCGTGGACCCTGAGAACGGGGACTTCACGCTCCGCCCCGAGTCGCCGGCGTTCAAGCTCGGGTTCACGCCGATCGATCTGTCGGGCGTCGGGCCGAGACGCTGATCCCAGTGGCATCGGCGACTCGCCGATGCGCCACAGCATTCACGCGCGAGTCGCGCGTGTCACGGTGGACCCATGCGGGTCGTCCTGGTCGTCTTCGACACCTTGCGCGCGGATCATGTGGGCTGCTACGGCTACGGCAAGCCGACGACGCCCAACCTGGATGCGCTGGCCCGCGAGGGCGCGCTGTTCGCGAACTGCTACGCCACCGATGTGCCGACGATTCCCTCGTTCACCGCCCTGCTTACCGGCCAGCGCGGCATCACGACGGGCGTGGTATCCCACGACCACCCCGAGTCGATCATCACCCCCGAGACGCGCACGCTGCCGGAGCTGCTGGCGAAGGCCGGCGTGCTTACGGGAGGCCTGAGCAGCCTCTATGCCTTCAAACGGTGGATCGCCAAGGGCTTCACGCACTTCATGCAGCCCGACCAACGCACACCCGCCACGCACGTCACCGCGAACCAGGTGAACGAGCTGGCGCTGCCGTGGATGCGCTCCCACGCCCGCCGGGACTTCTTCCTGATGCTCCACTACTGGGACCCGCACAGCCCCTACAGCAAGACGCCGGAGGGATACATCCGCCGCTTCCGCCCGGATGGCGACCCGCGCGACCCGAGCAACACGAGCCTCAACGGGCTTCGCGAGCTGGAGCTGATGTACTTCTACGCCTGGGATACGGCGGCGCCGCAGCTCCAGGACGGCATCACCGACCTCGGCTACCTCGTGGCGGAGTACGACGCGGGAATCTCCTACGCGGACGACTACCTCGGGCAGCTCATCGAGGCGATGGACGATGTGGGGCTTCTCGAAGACACGATGATAGTTCTCACCTCCGACCATGGCGAGGCTTTCGGCGAGCACGGCGTCTATTTCGACCACATGGACGCCTACGAGCAGACGGGGCGGGTGCCGCTCGTCGTGTGGCGCCCGGGTCGAGTGGGGGCGCGCACCACCGATGCCCTCGTGCAGAGCGTGGATCTCGCCCCGACCATCCTGGAGGCGTTCGGCGTTCCCGTGCCCGGCGATCCCGACGGCCGAGGTCTCTGGCCGGTGCTCGACCGTCAGGCGGACACGCACCGTGACCTCGTGGTGACGAACCAGGGCCTCTGGTCGGCCCAGCGGGCCATGCGCACCGCGAAGTGGACGCTCATGCAGACACTCTCCCAGGGGATGTTGCACGAGCGCCCGCCGGTCGAGCTATTCGACCGCTTCACGGACCGCGCGGAGACGACGAATCTCCTCGACGCGAAGCCCGACGTGGCGCATGAGATGCAGGAACGCCTCGCGGCTTGGCTGGAGGAGCGCCTGCAGGGGCGCGACGATCCGCTGCGACTCGCCGCGGCGTCGAGCTTCGCACCAGAGATGGTGCGGCGGAAGCTCGCGCAACGGCGCGCGGCGGGCGAATGGCCGCCGAAGTAGCGAACGTGCCCACCCGTAGGAAAGGAACCCCGCCATGTCCGCTGTCCTCCCTCCCCCCATCGTCTGCCGTGCCGGCTGTGCCGCGCAGGTGATCACGCCCCCCGTGGGTGTGTCGCTGGCCGGCTACTTTCACGACCGCATCGCGCAGAGCGTCCGCGATGACCTCCACGCGAAAGCCCTCGTCGTCGAGCATGAGGGCACGCAGATCGCGCTCGTCGCGTGCGACCTCATCTCCACCGACCGAGAGCTTGCAGGCGAGGCGAAGCGGCTCATCGAGAAGCAGACCGGAATCCCGCCGACCCACGTTCTCATCAGCGCAACTCACACGCACACCGGCCCGGAGGCCCGGCCGGGTGGCATCGTGCCGCGCGCCGAGGAGTGGGCGGCTGAGCTGCCCTCGCGCCTCGCGGAGGCGGTCGCCGAGGCCGCCGGGTCGATGTTCGCCGCCACGCTGCGCCCGAACCGCACTTGCGTGGAGGGCCTGTCGTTCAACCGCCTGTGGCGTCAGAAGGATGGGACCGAGGTGTTCGGGCGACCGCCCGATTCCATCGGCCCGGCCGGACCGGTCGATCCTGAGCTGATCGTGGTCGGCGTCTTCGATGAGGATGGCCGCCTGCGATCGCTCCTCGCCAACTTCGCCCTGCATGTCGACGTGATCGGTGGGGGCACCGGCAACTTCATCTCCGCCGACTGGCCCGGGGAACTCGGGCGCGCCATCTCCTCCGTCTACGGCCATGACGTCGTCACCGTGTTCCTCCAGGGGACCTGCGGCGACATCAACCACTGGCCGCACGATCCCACCCATCTCCCGACCGGCGGACCGCGGAAGGCCGTCCAGATCGGCCGAGCGCTGGCCGGCGCCTGCATGTACGCGGTCGAACGCGCCGAGCCGCTCACTCAGCTCAAGCTCGACGCGCAGCTCGTCGAGCTACCGATTCCCTACTACACCCGCGACGCGAGGCTGTTGGTGGAGATCAAGGCCCTGAAGGAGAGTGGGAACCTGGGGGACTTCGAGAGGTACCTCGTCGAGCGGACCGAGTCCTGGCCCCATGACGGCCAGTCGGTCGACGCACCCATCCAGTGCCTGCGCCTCGGCGAGGTGGCGATCGTTGGGTTGCCGGCGGAGATCTTCGTGCCGATAGGTCTTGAGATCAAGCACTGGTCGCCGGCGAGCTACACCATGGTGGCCGAACTCGCCAACGCGCTGGTGTCCTTCTACGTGCCCACCACCGACCAGGCCCAACGGGGCGCCTACGGCGCGAAGCCGATCCTCTCGCGCCACCTGTGCTCCGACGGCGGCCGGCGCATGGCCGACCAGGCGCAGGTGATGCTGAGGGGGATGTGGTGGTAAGCGGAGAATGGGAGGGAGCCTTTCGAAAAGAGGGACGGAGCCTTTTTTCCTCAGGAATGACCATTCTGGGTCATTCCTGAGGAAAAAAGGCTCCGTCCCTCTTTTCGGCCCGTCCCTCTTCTCGCCTACCACTCGCGCGAGTCCGGCACGTCGAGCCAGACCGACCCCTCGGAGATCGACTGCTGGCTGACCAGCCCCGGCAGCGTCATGTCCATCGCCGAGTGGATGTCGATGGGTGGCGGCTCGCCCTGGCGGATGGCGCGGAGGAAGTCCGCGACCACCATGTAGTCACCGCCCCAGTGGCCGCTCTTCAGCGCCGCCTCGGGCGGGCGTAGCCACTCCTCGGGCAGGAACTCCTCCTCGAACTCCGACAGCGGGTGCCACTCGTTCGGATCGGCGTGGCGATCCTGCAGCCAGATCCTATGGCTGTCGCCTGCGCCGCGCGGGGCCTCGTAGCACCCCTTGGTGCCCTGGATCGAGTAGTAGGCCATCTGGTGTGGGCGATTGGACAGCATGTCGAGGCGGATGTTCGCGAGCCCGCCGTTCGACAGCCGGCACGCGGTATGGGTGCTGTCCTCGTTCTGGTACTCGTCGCCGCGCGGGTCTCGGTAGTGATGGCCCGTCCCGAAGCAGCACACACTCACCACGCGCTCGCCAAACCACTGAAGCAGCGGGCCGAGGCTGTGCGTGGGGTAGGTGCAGCCGTTGATGCCCGTCTGCCACTTCCGCCGCCACTTCGTGATCTCGTTCAGCTCCTTCAGCTCGTGGAGGTACTCCCCCTCGCCGAAGTACATCTCGCCGAACAGGCCGGCGCGCGCGATGTGCTTCACCAGCATATTGGTGCGGATGTAGCAGTAGTTCTCGGCCATCATGTACGTCGCCGAGCTGCTCTTCGCCGCCTGGACCAGCGCCCGGCACTCCTCCATCGACACCGCCGCCGGCACTTCGGAGAGCACATGAACCCCGCGCTCCAGCGCCGCGATCGCCTGCGGCGCGTGGAGCGGCATGGGTGTGCCGACCACGAGGAGGTCGATGCCGCCGTCGTCGAGCATCGCCTCGAGGTCGACGTAGACGCGGTCCACCTCGTTCTCCCCAGCGACCCGCCGCGCACCCTCCTCGTTGATGTCGCATACCGCCGTGACCCGGGCGCCCTCCTGCGCGTTGAAGGCGGCGAAGAAGCTCCGCCCACGCCCCGCCGCGCCAACGATGCCGATCCTCAGGCTGTCCCTCATCGCGGATTCTCCCCCCGCCTGTAGGGGCGACCCGATGGGTCGCCCTGCAGCGTCGTGGGCGACCCATCGGGTCGCCCCTACACGCGCAGCTCCTCGACCCTCTCCAGCACCGCCCTCGCCTCAGCCTCGGTGGCGGCATGTGGGCCGAGGATGTAGACCGCCCCGCCGTCAAGGGCCTCGAGGAGTGGCTCGATCTCGTCGAGCTGCACGCCGACAGCCTGCACGCCCTTCCCGGCGTCGAGAATGCGCCGGTAGAGGCCATACCAGTGCGGCGAGCCGCCGCCCGGCTGGCCCGGCTCAGGGGTGAACTCGATCGCATCGAGGTCGTCGATCCCGAGCAGCAGGTCCAGGTGACGGATGCACTGCGACCCGTCGAGGTGGAACAGCGAGTAGTCCAGCCAGGCGCACTGCTCGGCAAGTGGCGGCGCCACGAACTCTGCGAACTGCGCCGGGCCCATGAGTGCCGAGATGTCGCACTGCACCTTCGCCGTCTTCCCCGGCCCCCAGATCTGGAAGGCGCCGAACACATTGCCGCTCCCGGCGCCGTTCACCATCTCGTACAGCCGGTCGAAGGCCTCGTAGAATGCCTCGTTGATCTCCCAGAGCCGCGCCTTCACCCACTCGGGCCGGTCCGCGAGGTCCGTGAGGACCTCCTCCGTGCCGCGCAGCGCCGCCAGGGTGTCCATGTTCTCGATCAAGTCCGGGAATCCGACCAGGAATCGCCCATCTGCGACCCGCAGGCCCTCCGCCACGAGGGCCGCATGCTTCAGCCACCATTCGTGTTTCACGTGAAACACGAGGGGTGGGTGCCTGTCCGGGTCCACAATGCACGGATCGTACCAAACGGTCGTTGGCATGAGCACCGGCCGGGCGCCCAAGAACGTCCCCAGAGCGCCTGGGCCGATGTCGGTTGCGAACACCGGGAAGGCCTCGCCGCCGAAGTACGTCTGCGAGAGCCAGTGGACCCGCGCCTGCGCGCGCCAGACGGGGTCGAGCCACTGCTGTTCGAGCGACGCCGGCTCCGGCGGCGCCGGGATGTCCTCCCAGGGCTCGTCTTTGGGCGCGGTCACCGAGACGCAGAAGGTCTCCCGTCGCCACCAGGCCTCGAAGTGCGCCCTGGCGAGATCCCAGTCGTCCTTCCAGAACATAAGGCGACCTCTCCGTTCCACCGACAGGCTGGGAAGCCTGTCCTACGCGACCATCAGCGCCTGGAGCAGCGCGTGGGCGATGATGAGATGCCCGCTCCGATAGGGATGGACCGGCTCCGGGCAGAACACGTCCGGCTCGCGCGAGGCAAGCTGCTGCTGGAACACCTCGTGGGTCTTCACCAGCCGCGTGTCGTACTTGCCGGCCATGTCGTGGACCGTGGCGATGTACGCGGGGATGACCGCGAGCACCTGCGAACGGAAGCTGCTCCCGCTGGTGTCGGTGCTGATGTAGAAGGGCTCAAGCAGGACGACCTGGGGCGAGAGATCGGTGGTCACTTCCCGGAGGATGGAGTCATAGGTCTCGCGGAACAGCGCCGGGTCCACGCCGCCGGGGCCGCCGCCGAGGTGTGAGTGCAGGTCGTTGATGCCGATCATGATCGACAGCCAGTCCGGTCGGTGCCGCATCACGTCATCGCGCCAGCGGTCGCGGAGGTCGGTCACGCGATTGCCGCCGATGCCCTTGTTGAGGTACTGGATCCTCCGCTCCGGCCACTGGGCCGTGATCATCTCGATGAGGAGGCTCGCGTACCCGTTCCCGTAGGGCGCGGCCTCGTACCGGCGGCCACAGTCGGTGATGCTGTCGCCGATGAGCAGGAAGGTCTGTCCGTCCTGGACTGCAAGCGCGGCCATGTCTCCCCCCCGATGCGGTTCGTTGGTCGGTGGACGACGGGCGCGTGTTCCTCCCCCCTGTCCACCTCCCCTCCCTCCCCATCAGGCTTGCCGTTCCTGCCCCCTGTCCCCTGTCCCCTGCTGTTCCACAGCCAGCGGTCGAGAAACGGGAAGCTCCGTTGGCCGTTGATCTCGTGGACGCCGTCGAAGACGTGCTGCTCGGCGCGCTCGGGGATGCCCAGCCTGTCGTAGAGCGCACGCACCTTCTCCCACTCGGGCTGGACCCACTCGGGCGGCGTGACCTCGTCCCGGAGGCCGGTCTCGACGAAGAAGGGCCGAGGGCAGATGAGGCTCGCGAGGTCGAAGTGGCCAAACTGGTTCAGCATGTTCCAGTTGTAGAAGTCCTCGTCCGGATGCCACATGTAGCAGGTCGTCATGTCAGGCCAGTAGTGGGTCACCTTCTGCTGCCAACCGTTGAAGTGCCCGGAGCAGATGATGACCTTCAGGCGGGGCTCAACGGGTCCCACCCACAGGGCCGTGTAGCCGCCGTAGGAGAGGCCGTAGAAGCCGACGTGCTCGGGGTCGACGCAGGACATCGTCTGCAGGAAGTCCACGATGCGGCCGATCTTCTTCGCCTCGAGGCCGACCGGCGTGATGCCGATGCGGCGACCCTCACGTACCAGAACGTTGCGGTGCTCCCAGTCCGGGACCACGACATAGGGGGCGAAGACGACGTACCCGCGCTCGCAGAGGCGCCGACCGAAGTGGTGGTAGTGCTGCTCGTCGTCGTCCACCATGCCAAGCGCGAACTCCGGCCGCCCGTGGAAGCCATGCTGGCAGAGGACGGCCGGCCGTCGCTCTCCCTCCCCCATACCCTTCGGCACCAGCAGAATACCATGGGCATGGACGCCCTCGTAGACGCCGACGGTCACGCGATAGCCCGCGAACGCAGGCTCCTCCCAGCAGAGGACAGAGCGCGGGTCCATCGGCGCATCAGGTTCGGGCAGGCGGCCGATCAGGTCGAGGTAGGCCTCGCGCTTCTCGACCATGGAGGCCTCATACGGTTCGAGCGAGGAGTAGTCCGGGCGCCAGCGGTTCTCGCGGATAGCGGGAGCCTGCTCGATGAGGCGCCTGTAGCAGGCCTCCAGGTCCCTGGCCTGGCGGCACTGACGGTCGAGCGCCTCAGCAGGCGGCCGCGCCTGGCGGAAGGTCTCGTTCCGGGCCTGTCGGAACCCCACCAGTTCGAGGGCGTGCTTCAGCCCCAACCGGGCCAGCGTTGCCTGCGCGCGGTCGATCTCCCGCCCCAGTTCGGGGCCGGGCGGGGGGGGCGAGTCCCCGGACCTCGATACAGCCACTCGCCGGGGCATGACGAGGGTCAGGAGATCCGCCTCGCCGGCGTGCCGGTCGAGGCCCCACATGTCCCTGTCGACCGGCACCTGCGTCGGGTCTCGGCCGCAGCCGATCTCGCTGTCAACCCAGACCTCCGGGACACGGGCATCCAGGATCACGGCCAACAGGGCGACCAGCCCTCCGAGCCCAGCCCCTTCCACCCACAGGTGCTTCCCGCGACTCGCCCGATGCTCGGCCACGAAGTCCACGCACGACAGTACCTTCTGGACCTCGGCACCGAGGAGGTGCTCACCGACCAGGAACCCTAGCCGGAACAGGCGCTGGCGGTCATCGAGGGGGAGGTCGCCCAGGTGGTCGCGGCGGATGATGTGCGGGCAGACCACGAGGCAACCCGCCCCGGCGAGCGCTCGGCCCTTGGGTGGGCACGATGCTCGCGGCCCCGCCAGGCCACACAGCTCCTCCAAGGTGACCTCCGGGCTGGGCACGAGCACCACACCGGCCCTGACCTCGCGCTGTCTCGGTTCGAGCAGGAGGCCCTCCACGGTCAGGTGGTCGCCGCAACGCCACGAGAGACGATACGCGGCGACGTCCTGCTCCCTAACGAGCAGCGAACGCTGGATGTTGCGCGGCGTCGTGTCGAGCTCGAACCCGAGGATGTCCTCGAGCTGCCTCAGCTTCTCTTCGCGCCAGTTCCGGTAGGCCCCGATGGAATCCAGGCGGCACGCGTCACGCTGCTCACGCTCCCGGACTGCCTCTCCCACCGACCGCCTCAGGAAGTCCCGCTCCTCCTCGAACTGCTCCCGCAGGATGTCATCGGGAAGCGTGAGGGGCCTGGTCCCGGGCAGGACCTCGGGCGAGCTCTTCGGCACGTCAGGCGCTCCTTACCGTCGTGCGAGGCAGTGGTGCCCGTTCCTTCCGGCAACCGTCCGGGTGCACCTCTCGCACAGAGAAGGTGCCTCCCCGCACCAGGACGCACTGACCCGCCGTGCCGCAACCAAGCCTGGCTCGAAAGGGACTTGAGCAATGAGAGTTGCCGTCGATGGGATCTACTTCGGGCGCCTGACCGGGATGGCTGGGGGCGAGTTCGCTGCCCTCGCTGCCGCGGCGGGGGCGGATGGCGTGAACTGGCCCTTTGCCGAGGGCTACGCGGAGCCGGGGAACCCCACCTCGTGGGAGGCCTCAGCAGCGGCCCTGCGCAAGCGGGGCCTGGCCGTCGTGAGCATGGCGGCGGCGACGCAGAACAGCGCCGTCGCCGGCGAGGAGGAGGGCTTCCGGGCGGAGATCGCTGCCATCGCACAGGCGGCGCCCCTTCTGGGCTCGCGGCTGATCGACTGCTGGCCGCGCATGGCCGAGGGCGCCACGAAGCCCGACAGCCAGCGCGTGCTGGCCTCGAACATCGAGGCGGTGGCACCGGTCCTCGAGCGGGCCGGCCTCGTGATTGCCTTTGAGTTCGAGCCCGGGACGGCCGTCGAGCGCTATGCGGAGGCGCTGGAGGCCTTCGGGCCACTGCCGTCGCTGGCCCGCCTGACGGCCGACACCTACCACATCAACCGCGCCGGCGACGGCCTGGTAGCGGCCGCGAAGGCGATGGGGAACCGGCTGGGGATCATCCACATCTCGGGGAGTCACCGCGGAGAGCCCGGTTCCGCGGGGGACACGTGCGATCACGAGGGGTTCGTGCGCGCCGCGCGCGAGGCGGGCTACACCGGCGACCTCGTCCTGCAGTACGCCCCGCCGGAGGACCTCGCCGACAGCCTCAAGCGCGCGGTGGAGCTGTGCCGGGGGATTGTGGAACGGGCCGGCTAGGGCGAAAAGAGGGACGGAGCCCTTTTCTCCAGAATGCCCAGAAACCGGCATTCTGGAGAAAAGGGCTCCGTCCCTTTTTTCGCTACACGCCGGGGAGGCGCTCCCGTAGCTCCTCCGGTGACAGCCCCTCCAGGTGGAGCACCTTGTTGCGCGCCGTCTCCCCGCTCACGATCGAGATGTCGGCCGGACGAAGGTTGAGCTGCTTCGCGAGGAAGCGCACGAGGAGCCGGTTCGCCGCGCCCTGAACCGGAGAGGCCGTGAGCCGGACGACCAGGGCATCGTCTCGCCAGCCGGCGATCTCGCTCTTCCTCGCGCGGGGGATGACGCGGACACGCAGCCGGGCCGCCATGGGGGATCACATCCTCAGAATGAGCCCCGCTAGCAGCACGCAGGCGTTGTACCCCGCGTGAGCGATGATGCAGGGCCAGAGGGAACGAGTGGCGCGGTAGGTGTAGGCGGTGATCAGGCCCAGCGCGAACAGACTGACCAGCGCGTCGAGATCCCAGGGCACGTGGACGGCGGCGAACAGGAGGGCGCTCGCGCCCGCCGCCAGGAGCGGGTGAAGGTGCTCGTGGAGAGCCCGGAAGACGAACCCGCGGAAGACGACCTCCTCCACCAGCGGAGCGAGGAGGACGGTGACGAGCAGGTCCACAACCGCGGTCCCGGGAGCCCCACCACCGGCGCCGACGGCAGCGCCGAGCCAAGAGAGCAGCGCGCCCACCCCGGAGGCCAGGGGTGCCGACACCCACGGGACGGCCACGAGGGCCAGCCCGAGGGCGAGCAGCGCAGGCCGGAGGGTCGCTCCAACCCCGATCCAGCGCAGTCCGAGGCCCCCCCGCCAGTCGGTTTCCCGCCACCGGGCCCGCACGAGGACCAGGGCCAACGCCGGGGCCGCAACGAGCAGGTAGTGCCCCACGCGGGCCGCAAGCGCGAGGGGAGCATCCGCCGGCAGGCTGCCGAGGAACACTCGGCGCCCAACCAGCCCGAGGGCGTTGCAGAAGGCCATGAGAGCGGGCACTTCCACGACATCCGGCCACGGTAGCCAGCCCAGGTGCGTATACCAGGGGAGGGAAGGCTGTTCACGGGTGAAGAGGGTGCGGATGCCGACCACAAGGGCGGCGAGGAGGGCGGCCAGAACCAGGCCGCCCTGGATGAGAATGAGATCGACCACGGCCGATCCGAAGCGGTGGAGCTCGTGGTCGGCGGCGATCCGCAGGGTGCGCTGCTCAGCCGGCCTGCCCACGCGGTGCGCGAGATCGCCGAGGGTGAGCAGCGCAATCCAGCGCGGCTGCGCCTGCAGGAGCTCGGCCATGCGCACAGCGTCCTTCGGGGGGACGGGCTGGTCGGAGTACACCAGGGCGAGCGAGGCGCAGACCTGCGAGAGCGAGGGGTCCAGGGACCCCGCCTTCGCCAGCATCTCGCGTGCCTGGGGGAGGTAGCCCCGGCGGCCGTAGATCACGCCCAGCCGGTGGCAGGCCAACGGCACCGGAGGGCCGCCAAGGGCCAGGCGCTCGTACTGGGCGATGGCTGCCTCCTCCCAGGCGGTGGGGGACGTCACCCCCGGCACCCCGTGACGAGCGGCGAGGTGCTGAGCGTGCAGCGCGACGCGGTACTGCGCGTCGGCGAGCAGGAGCGTTTCGCCCCGCACCTGCTCCACCGAGACGACGGGCGCCGCGGGCACCGGCCCGGGCAAGCGGAGGTACAGCAGCCCCGCCGCCGCCCCACACAGGAGGATCAGCAGGCCGATGCGCCTGAGCGGTAGCCGTGAGCTGCGGAGCATCGGGAGAGGGGTCAAGCCGGCGCCTCGAAATCGCTGCGGCAGGCCACACGCTTACTGAGTCTCGCGTAAGTAGGGAAACCTGGTACAGTCCACGCGGCGCCTGGACGACGGCGCCTTGGTCCAGTCCCGGTTTCCCTACTTACACGAGACTTGCACCACGACCCTGTGGACTGCAGCCTCTACCTGACCAGCAACCTGATGATAAGGATTTGGGCGACCTGAAGCAAGACCAAGACCGCCAGTACCGAGAAGTCCAGACCCGTCTGCCGCTGGTAGGGCGTGAGCACGCGACGGATGGGCGCCAGCACGGGCTCGGTGATCGCGTAGATGAAGCTCCAGAACGGCGACCAGGGGGAGGTGTAGGAAGGCGTGCGCAGGAAGCTGAGGATGACCCTGACCAGCAGGATCGCGTAGATGACGTAGAAGACCACTCTCACGATCATGACGACGGGCAGCCCCATCACAGCTTCCCCTTCGGCTTCGACTCACCCAGCTCCCTCGACCTCTCTGCTGCCGCGATGACCGCCTCGATCGCGGCCCTTCGCAGCCCGCCCGCCTCGACCGCCCGCAGCCCCTCGATGGTTGTTCCGCCGGGCGAGGCGACCAGTTCCTTCAGCTCCCCGGGGCGGAGCCCTTGCAGCACCCACTTCGCTGTGCCGAGGGCTGTCTGCGCTGCCAGGGCTGTGGCCAGGGGGCGAGGCAACCCGACGGCGACCCCGCCGTCGGCCAGCGCCTCGAGGAAGACGGCAACGAAGGCCGGCCCGCTGCCGGAGAGCCCGGTGACGGCGTCCATCAGCTTCTCGTCCACCTTCTCCGCCAGGCCGATGCTGCCGAAGAGCTCGAGGACCCACTCGATCTGCTCCTCGCTGCACACCGCGTTGCCGCACAGGCCGGCGGCGCCCTCCTGCACCATGTGGGCGATGTTGGGCATGACGCGGACGAGGGGCCGCTCGGCACCGAAGATGGCCTCAAGCTCCGAGAGGGTGACGCCAGCGGCGATGGAGATGACCAGCGTTTCCCTCGGCGTGGCCTCGGCAACCGGCCAGCAGGCCTCCGTCAGGTCCTGGGGCTTGACCGCGATCAGGAGGGCCTCGGCGTCGCGTGCCGCCTCGGCGCCGTTCGCGGTGACCCGCACGCCCAGCGCGCGCCCGAAGAGCTCGCGGCGCGCCGGGTCCGGGTCAGCGGCGACTACGCTCTCTGGTGACAGCTTACCGGCGGCAAACCACCCGCGGAGAAGGGCCTCTGCCATCTTCCCCGACCCGATGACCCCGAGCTTCGCCGGCGCACCCATCGCTGCACTCCCTGGACGGCGTCTGCCGGGCCCCGGACTGACCATGACGCTGGAAGCGTCGCGGGAAGCAACGCGCGCTCAAGTCTGGCTCTCGGCCCGACCCATCCTCAGCCCTGCAAGCGCCAACGTCACAGCGCCATCTGCTGCGGCTCCTCGATCGGCATGTCGAAGAGGCTGGTCCGCCGCGCCTGCTGGGCCATTCGCAGCTCCTCGAGCGGGATGTCGAACGGCGTGCACACGTAGACTGCCCGGCCCGACTTCCGCAGCGAACCGTCGAGAGCGAACACGACGCCCCCGATGAAGTCGACCAGCCGGCGCGCCATGTCCTGGTCCACGCCCTCCAGGTTCATGATGACCGGCACCCGGTCCTTCACCCGGTCGGCAACCGCCGTCGCATCCTCCATGTTCCGAGGCCGAGCGAGAACGATCGGCATCCCGGCGTAGTCAGGGCGCTGCTGCCGGAAGACCGGCAGGGGGCCGGTCTTCTCGGATGTCTGGGGGGGGATGAGACGGGTCGGCTCGGGAATGGAACCCCGAGGGGTCGGCACAGGCTCGGGTTCTTCATCCGGCGGGGGTTCGTAGAAGAGGGAAACGATCCGTGCCCAGGCTCGACGGAACACGTTGGGTTCAGCCATGTAGGTCTGCCTCCCTTGCTGCGGATAGTGCGGCGATGATTTCTGAGTCTGGTGCTTCGAGCCGGCGCTAGGCGCCGGCGGGCTGCCGTGGTCCGAATATGGCTGTTCCGACTCTGACGATGGTAGCTCCTTCCTCGACGGCGACCTCGAAATCCCCTGTCATCCCCATGGAGAGCTGGCTGCAGTTCTCCGGCGGGATGCCTGCCTCGCACAGCGCGTCCTGCAGGCCGCGCAGTCGGACGAAGTAGGGGCGCGAGGCTTCCGGGTCCTCCGCGAACGGCGGCATCACCATCAGGCCGCGCAGATCGACACCGGGAAGCTCCCTCACTGCCTGAGCCAGGCTGACGACTTCCCCCGCGTCGATTCCGAACTTCGTGTCTTCCCCAGACAGCCTCACCTCGATGAGGATCGGCTGCCTGCGGTTGTGCTCCCGTGCCCTGCGGTCGATCTCCGTCGCGAGCTTCGCGCTGTCCACGCTGTGGATCAGCGCGCAGAAGGGCACCAGGTATTTCGCCTTGTTCGTCTGCAAGTGGCCGATGTAGTGCCAGTCGACGGTGTCGCCGATCTCCTCGCGCTTCCTGAGGAGTTCCTGCACGTAGTTCTCGCCGAAGGCCCTCGCCCCTGCCTCGACAGCCTCCCTGACCTCGGCGGTGGTCTTCGTCTTGCTGACCGCGACCAGCTCGATGGTGCTCGGGTCGCGCTCGACACCCTCCGCCGCTCTCGCGATCCGATCCTGGACGCTCCTCAGTCTGTCCGCGATGCCGGACATGCAGTGTTGCCCGAAAGCCTAGGTGTCGTCGTAGTCGAGCGACCAGTCTCCCAAATCCTCCTCCGCCGGTTTCGCAGGCGGTGGTTGCTGCGCGGCCGGCTGGGCAGGCGGAGGGGCCGGTGGCGCGGGCGCCACCTCGTCGAAGTCGAGGTCGAGGGACCCGGGCGGCGGAGGTGGAGCAGAACCGGCGTCGTCCAAGCTGAAGGCGCCGGGAGGCGGTGGCGGAGCGCTGGCGACCGTGGGAGCGGGAGGTGGCGGCGGGGGAGCGAACGTGGCGGCTGCCGGAGGCGGCGCCGCGGGCTCGTGGTCCACGAACTCCTCGTGGGCGGGCTCGCCGAAGTCCATGTAATCCTCGTGGCTGCCCACGACGCC
>Ga0315289_10000376_pt1 | contig 70253 bp, 51 predicted proteins | sample YL17G11_40_MG_FD_203452 | JGI IMG/M metagenome (GOLD analysis project Ga0315289, IMG submission 203452) | Sediment microbial communities from Yellowstone Lake, YNP, Wyoming, USA - YL17G11_40 | ecosystem: Environmental > Aquatic > Freshwater > Lake > Sediment | place: USA: Wyoming | collected... | reverse complement strand
GTTCAGGAATCACATTCCCGCCGTGCGCCGAGCGAGCAGTGGGTTGAGAAGTTCGCCCGTTACTATACTCCGCTTATGATGGCGCTGGCCGTGGCCGTAGTGATTGTGCCGCCCTTGCTGTTCTCCGGGGCCTGGTCCGAATGGCTATATCGTGGCCTTGTGTTGCTGGTGATCGCCTGCCCCTGCGCCGTGGTTATCTCCACGCCCGTGAGCATCGTCTCCGGCCTGACCAGCGCCATGCGCAACGGCATTCTGGTCAAGGGGGGCGTCTACCTGGAGGGGGTGGGACGCCTGCGCGCCGTGGCTTTGGACAAGACGGGAACGCTGACCTACGGTCGTCCCGAGGTCCAGCAGGTGATTCCTCTCGACGAGCACACCCCCGAAGAGCTTCTCGAAAGGGCGGCCGCCATCGAAGCGGATAGTGTGCACGTCCTCGCCGACGCCATTCTGAAGAAGGCAACAGCCGAAGGCGTTCCAATCCGACGAGCAGAAGGGTTTCGGCCGCTGCAGGGAAAAGGTGCGGAGGCCTTCATTGACAGACGGCCCTATTGGATCGGCAGTCACAGGATGATGCAGGAGAGGGGCCAGGGGACGCCCGAGGTCCACCGACAGGCAGAGGCGCTGGAGGATGCCGGTCATTCCGTAGTGGCCGTGGGGAGCGAAGACCACGTGTGCGGCCTGCTCAGCTTCGCCGATCAGGTGCGACCCGATGCGCGGGGGGCGGTGCAGGAGATGAAGCGCTTGGGCGTGCGCAGGGTCGTTATGCTGACCGGAGACAACGAGCAGACCGCCCGTGCCGTGGCTGAGCTTGCCGGCGTCGACGAGTTCCAGGCTGAACTGCTTCCTGAAGACAAGGTTCAGGCCGTGCAGGCGCTCGTCAGCGCGTGCGGGCACGCCGCCATGGTCGGTGACGGCGTCAACGATGCGCCGGCGATGGCCGCTGCCAGCATCGGGATCGCAATGGGGGCAGTAGGCAGCGACGCCGCGATCGAGACGGCGGACATAACGCTCATGTCGGATAACCTCTCCGCCCTGCCGTGGCTAATCCGCCATTCGCGGCGCACGCTGGCCATCATCAAGCAGAACATCGCCTTTGCCCTCGGCTTGAAGTGTCTGTTTGTCGTGCTGACCTTTCTCGGCATCGCCTCACTCTGGCTGGCCATCGCGGCGGACACGGGAGCATCGCTGCTGGTCATCTTGAACGGCCTGCGTCTGCTCGGCAGCCGGGACGCTTGAGCAGACGACGTTCAGCTCTGCCCCTCCAGGACGAAGTGCCCCTGGGTCCAGCCTCGCTTCCACAGGAACTCCTTAAGCCAGCAGTAGCAGACGGGCGTGATGTAGAGGGTGATGAGCTCGATGGTCATACCGCACAATAGCGGAAGCGCGAGAGGGATCATCACGTCGGCCCCCTTGCCCGAAGAGGTCAGGACGGGCAGCAGCGCAAGGACGGTAGTCGCCGTCGTCATCAGGCAAGGCCTGACGCGTTTCCGCGCTCCCTCGACGACCAGGCGGTGGATGTCCTCGCGCGATCTCACAACGTGTGCGGCGAACATCTGATTCAGGTACGTAGTGATCACCACCGCGTCGTCAGTAGCCAGGCCAAACAGCGCAATGAACCCAACCCAGACGGACACGCTCAGGTTGTACTCGCGGAAATGGAACACGCCGCGCATCGAATGCCCCCAGATGCTGAAGTCGAGGAACCAGGGCTTGGCAATGAGCCAGATGCCGAGGAACGCTCCGCCCCAGAGGACGAACGTCTGGATGAAAACCAGGAGCGTAATGGGCACAGAGCGGAACTGGAAGTAGAGGATTAGGAAGATCACAAACAGGCTGAAGGGCAGCACGACGAAGAGGGTCCTCTGGAAGTGTATCTGGTTCTCGTAGGTTCCGGCGAAGACGTAGTGCGTGCCGGCCGGGATGGTCAGTTCCTTGCTGTCGATCTTACTCTGCAGGTACCGCTGCGCTTCTTCTACAACATCCACCTCTGCACGCCCGGGCAGCTTGTCGAACAGGACGTACGACACGAGGAACGTGTCCTCGCTCTTGATCTCCTGAGGCCCCGCGACGTACTGGATGGAGGAGAGCTGCGCCAGTGGAACCTGCACCCCGTCGCTGTTCGGCACGAGGATGCGTTCGATGGCCTCCACGCTATCACGCAGCTCGCGGGCGTAGCGCACCCTGACCGGGTAACGCTCTCGCCCCTCGACAGTGGTCGTGGCGCCGATGCCCCCAATGGCGATTTCAATTATGTCCTGCACGTCCCGGATGTTCACCTTGTAGCGCGCCATCCTCTCCCGATCGATTTCGATCTCGAGGTACGGCTTGGCGATGACCTGGTCCGGAATGACGGTGTCGGGGTTGACGCCGGACACGTCCTTCAGGAACCGAGCGATGTCGTGACCGACCTGCTCGATCTCCGAAAGGTCCTTGCCGCGCACCTTGACTGCCATGGGCGCTCGCGTACCCGACTGCAACATGGCGATCCGGGCGGCAATGGGTTGGAGCTTGGACGCCGAGGTGCTGCCCAGGATGTCGCCCGCACGCACGATCTCGTTCCAGATGTCATCGGTGTTGCGGATCTGGTCCCGCCAGAGGCGCGGTCGCTTGCCCGTCTCGGCGTCCGGCGGGCCGTATTCCGGTTTGTACGAGACCAGCGTCTCGATCATCGAAATCGGCGCGGGGTCTACCGCCGTCTCTGCACGTCCGATCTTGCCGACCACCATGTCCACTTCCGGTATGGCCTGGATCGCCATGTCCTGCTTCTGGAGGATGTCGAAGGCCTGGCCGATCGAGGCGTGCGGCATCGTCGTCGGCATGAAGAGGAACGCCCCCTCGTCGAGGGACGGCATAAACTCACGCCCGAGGCCGGGAAACTCGTGCTGGCCACCCACCCAGAGCGTCGTGGAGCGGATCTTCTCCTGCGGGATCCCTGCTTTTTCCAGACCGCGGGGGATCCAGCTAAAGACCTTGCCAAACCCGATCCAGACGACGAGCCCAAACAGGGTGATCGCGACGGGCACCGCAAGGAAAGCGACTTTGTGGCGGAGAAACGCGCTGAGGAACGGTCGGTAGAGCCGCACCACGACCAGGCGCGCCGCGAGAACCCACCCCATGCAGATCACAAACACGAAGATCAGGTTCCTGAGAACCCCCGTGCCGAGTCCGAGCGGCATCCAGTGGAACGTCAGCAGGGCGAGCACGTAGATGGCAGCCACGGAGCCGGTGACCAGGGGCATGTGCCTCCTGGCTCGCTGCGGGATCATCGGCTCTGCGATCAGATAGCCTGCGAACAGCACCAGTGGCACGCCGACCCACGGCGAGACCCAAAGGCTTATCCCAATCCCCAAGAGCACAAGCCCTACCTGCGACGCGGTACGAGCCCGCACACCCCAGCGTCTCGGCCGGAACATCAGGTGAGCAAGGGCGGGAAGAACCGTCAGAGCGCAAGCGACCGACGCAAACAGGGCGAACGTCTTGGTGTAGGCCAGAGGCCTGAACAGCCTGCCTGCGGGTCCGGTGAGCGCGAAGACAGGCAGGAACGACACAAGCGTCGTCGAGATAGCCGTGACGACGGCGCTGCCAACCTCCGAGGAGGCGCGGTAGATCACCTCCAGCGAGTCCTCATCCGGCCGCGCCTCGCCGAAGTGTCGGACCATGTTCTCGCAAAGGATGATGCCCATGTCGACCATGGAGCCGATCGCGATGGCGATGCCGCCGAGCGTCATCAGGTTCGATTCCACGTGGAAGATCTTCATCAGGACGAATGCAAGCATCACCGCAAGCGGCAGATTGGCGCAGATGAGCAGGTTCGACCGGAAGTGGCTCAACAGCAGAAAGACGACGAAGCACGTGATGAGCACTTCCTCGATGAGGGCGTCCTTGAGCGTGCCGAGGGTCTCCTGGATCAACTGTGTCCGATCGTAGAAGGGGACGATCTGCACCCGCGACACCGTGCCGTCCGGCAGAACCTTCTGGGGCAGGCCGGCCTGGATCTCCTGGATCTTGTCCTTGACCTGCGCGATGACGGACATCGGGTTCTCCCCGTACCTGACCAGCACGACTCCGCCGACGACCTCCGCGCCCCCCTTGTCAAGGGCGCCCCGCCGGACCGCCGGGCCGAGCGTCACGTTCGCGACGTTCCTGACGTAGATGGGGACGCCCTCGGTCGTCTTCAACAGGATGTTCTCGATATCGGCGACGCTCTTGATGAACCCTTTCCCCCGGATGGTATACTCAACGCCGTTGAACTCAATGGTATCTGCACCCACGTCTATGTTGGCGTTCTTTGCGGCCATGAAGACGTCCTGCAGCATCACGCCGTACGCCCGCATGGCGTCCGGATCAACATCAATCTGATACTCCTTGACGTACCCGCCCACAGATGCGACCTCGCTGACGCCTTCGGTGGATTGGATGGCGTAGCGCACGTACCAATCCTGTATGGAGCGCAGTTCCTGCAGGTCGAAGCCCCTGCCCTCCAACGTGTACCAGTAGACCTGGCTCAGCGCCGTGGCGTCGGGCCCCAGCGATGGGATCACGCCCATGGGCAGGCGTTGCTGGGCGACGCTGAGACGCTCCTGTAGGCGCGAACGCGCCCAGTAGAAATCCACGTCGTCCCGGAATATGACGAACACCGTCGAGAAGCCGAACATCGAGTAGCTGCGGATCGTCTTGACCCCGGGCGTCCCCTGGAGCGCAATCGTCAGAGGGTAGGTGACCTGGTCTTCGACGTCCTGCGGGGACCGCCCTGGCCATTCGGTGAAAACGATCTGCTGCTTCTCGCCGATGTCCGGTATCGCGTCCACGGGAATGGGGTTGCTGGGGAACTTCATCTTGTGCGGGAAGGGCATGACGTACAGCCCCCAGCCCACGATGAGCAGGACGAGGAGGAAGACGACGAGCTTGTTCTCCAGGCAGAAGCGGATCAGCCGGTTGACAGGACCGCGGATTTCGGGCCTGGGCGCGCTGACGACAGGTTCGCTCATGGCGTCGCTCCCGCCGGAACGGCTGGCAGTTCCTGTCGGATCTCTCCGCACTTAGGCATCGCCTGGCCGAAGTAGGGATTGCGTATGTCCTTGCCCTTCTGGAACCACAGTGCCCCCTGCTTGTTGAAGGCCATCGGGCAGAACACTTGATAGAGTGGCTCCTTGAGGCCGGTGCCGAACGCGCGGACGTAGTCCCCGATGGGCGCTGCGAGTGCGCCCAGGAGGACGCGTTGGTCCCCGATCTCGGCAGGCGGCGCCGCGGGGAGCGCTTCGCGCAAGGCCGCGACGATGCGCATGAACTCTTGGTGCGCCTCACCCGTCGGCATGGAGCCCTCCGCCTGGTCCAGACCCTCTTTGAGCTGGCCGATGGCTTGCTTCGCTGCGGCAGCGTTGTCGGCCGCCAGCGCTTCCGCCAGGGCGAGGTAAGCCTCCACGATGGGCCTCGTCGAGGATAGCGCCACAGCCGGCACGGGCAGAGGTGCGGCAGCAGGCTCCGCGACCGGCGCAGCGGACTCGGGCGCCGGCTGAGGAACCGGCGCGCCGTGCTGGTGCCCCGGCGGCATCCCACCGCCTTCGGGCTTCATCATGCTCGGCTTGGCCTGGATTTGGAGGGCAGAATCAATCTTGAAGTTGCCTCTCGTGACCACCTGCTCCCCTTCGCTGAGGCCGGAAAGGACCAGGTAGTACTCTCCGGCGCGTGGTCCGAGCTTGACCTGCCGGCCGGTGTACTCGACCTCGTCTCCCTGAGGCCCCGCGACATAGACTACAGCCCGCGTGCCCGTCAGGAGCGGCGCAGTGGCCGGGATGCTCAGAACCATCCTTTCAGGGACTTCGGGCTGGCCGAATCCCAGGGACGCCGCCTCCACGAGATCCATGCCGCAGATGTCGCAACTCCCGGCGCTATCCTTGATCACGTTGGGATGCATCGGGCAGATCCACTTGCCCCCCAGCGCCGGCTCCTTCACGTGGCCGGCTTCATCCAGAGTCACTTCGACCTGGGCACGGACGAAGATACCCGGCTTGAGACGTTCGCCAGGATTGGGGATGTCCGCGCGCACCTTGACGGTCCGCGTCATCTCGTTGAGAACCGGTTGGATGAAGGAGATGCGCCCCGTGAACGTTTCGCCCGGAAATGCATCCGTCTCAAACGCGACTTCTTGCCCGTAGCGCAGCCAGTCAATGTCCATCTCGTATGCGTCAAGGACGGCCCAGACAGAACTCAGGTCAGCGATCGTGAAGAGGCGGTCTCCCGCTCCGAGGTACTGTCCCTCGTAAGCTTCGCGAGAGATTACCGTGCCGCCGGCGGGGGCGTAGATGGTCATGTGATCGTCGGCATGGCCGCTTTGCTCGAGCTGCTCGATTTGTGCGGGGAGGATCCCCCAGAGCTCCAGTTTCTTCCGTGTGGCTTCTTTGACGGCGAGGGCCGATGCGACCTCTTCCTCGTCGTGGGTTGCCTGTGCCGCCAGCCAGCGCCGGTGGGCAATCAGGAACTCCTCCTGGGCGGTCCGCAACTCGGGGCTGTAGATGTACGTCAAATGCTCACCCTTCTTGACGGGGAGACCCACATAGTTGACAAACAACTTGTCGATGCGGCCAGGCACCCAGGCGGACACGTAAGCCAGGCGGGTCTCGTCGTATTCGATCTTGCCGACCATGCGCACGGTCACGTGCAGCGGGCGGTACACAACTGGGCTGGTCTCGATCTCGGCCCGTTCACGGGCCGCCTTGGACAGGACCAGCCGAGGCCCTTCAGTCTCGCCGCCGCGCGTCGTCTCATAGACAGGGATGAGGTCCATGAAGCAGATGGGGCACTTGCCTTTCTGGGGCAGCTTGATCTGGGGGTGCATGGCGCAGGTCCAGTAACGGATCTGCGCAGTCGGGGCGGGCGCCTCCTTGACCTCAGTCGGCGCGGCTGGGCGGCGTGCCGCCGCCACGTAATAGCCCAGGAGGAACATGGCTGCCGCCAGCACGATGCCGCCCAAAAGGTACGCCGTCCGCGGGGACCGCATTGGCGGGAGCGTCCGGCTGGAAACCGACTCCTCAGTGATAGGTTCCGGCTCAGGGATTCGGGTGGTGCTCATGGATATGCTCGCTTTCGTCGATTGTTGCTTCTTGTCGCGGGGCTTCCGGCGATTGCTCCTCGGCCAGTATGCCCGGGACGCCCTGCGGCCAGCGGTTGAGAATCAACAGGGACATCTCTGCCAGGACCTGCTCGCGTCGGCCGAGGGCTGCTGCGTGGCTTGTGCGATAGTCCAACAGCGTCCGTTCGGCTTCCAGAAGGTCGAGGAAGTCGGACATCCCCGCCACGTATCCCGCGCGCGCTGCCTCGAGAGCTGCACCCGCCTTCGGCAGCAGGCGTTCGCCGTAAAGCTTGACTTCCCGGTCCGCCTCTCGCCAGCCGAACGTCGTCTCCGCAAAGCGAACCGCCAAGTCCAGCTCCTCGCTGGAGAGCCGGGCCCGGGCGGCGTCCGCCCCCGCGCCCGCGCTTGCTATCTCGGCGCGGATCCTGTCGCGCCAGATGGGCAGCGTGAAACCGACGGACGGCATCCAAGCAGTGGGCGATTGCTTCACGTCGGCCTCCAGCCCGAAGGCGAAGTCCGGGACGGAGCTTGTGCCGGCGAGCTGGTAAAGGGCGACGGCCTGGAGCACTTCGCCGCGCATCCGCTTCAGTTGCGGGTTCCTTTGGAAGGCAGTCTCCAGGAGCGAAGCTTCATCGAGGTCAAAGGGGGTCGGCTCAAAGTGCAGAACGAGCGCCGGCAGAGCCTGTTGCGGGGACATGCCGAGCGCTGACCGCAGGCGGGCATCCAAAGGTCCTCGGGAGTCTTCCCAATTGGCAAGCTCATTCTTGACCCGGTCACGCTCCATTTGTGCGCGGAGAACGTCCTGCTGGGTCGCCTTGCCGACAGCAAGGTTCTCACGGGCGAGCTGCTCCATCTCATCCACTATCGCCAGCGCCTCGCGCGTCCAGCGTATCTGCTGCTCCAGGACCCACGTCTGATAGTAGGCCTGTTTGACTGCCAGAGCCGTGGCCACCAGCTCGGCTTCGAAGGCAGCCCGCTTCTGGAGGGTCTCCCCGTATGCTGCCTCGGCGCGCAAGGAGAGCTTCGCCGGCACGGGCCAACTACCCATGGGATCCGTCATCAACCCCGGTGTCAGCGCGACGACAACGCTGCTCATGACCTCGGCGCTGAGGGTGAACATGGGATCCGGAAGGGATCGGGCCACCGTGACGTCTTCTACTGCGGCGCTCCATTCGTAGAACGCCGATTCAACGCTGGGATTGTTGAAGAGCGCGTATTCGATGAGTTGAGCGAGGTCAGAGTCGGACGTCAGAGTAGGCAAGGCAGGCCTGACGCGCTCGGGGCGGTACACGGATGCTGCGGACTTCAGGTCGGTCTTCGCCGCCGTCTCGCTGCGTGTGGGCAACCCTGAACAGCCGCTCACAAGCAACAGCGTGAACACGACAAGGGAACGGAGCAGACAAGTGTGAAGCGCAACAGGGTTACCGTGCATAACAGATGGTCCTCCGCAACGCGCTTTTCCCGAACCAACGCCCGCAACCCCAAGTCGAGCCACCTTGCTTTGATTCATTATAGCCCCCTGTCGGGCGGAGGCCAAGTGTCGGCTTGGCTGGCTGGTTTCCGTCAGAAAATGCTTAGTTCCGCCGGCAGACGCTTGGAGATCATTGGCTGCTTGACGCGGCCTGTGACGCGGTATATGCTGGCAATTTGACTGTCCGTCTCCCCCTATAGGTGCTCCCAACACATCCTGGAAGCCGTGCCGCTGGTAATGCGCGTCATCCGCTAGGAGATGCGCAGCCATCGCACGCCCGATGTCTCCGTGCCGGCGTTTATGCGGGAAAGTTTGACAGAAGGAACGCCAGAGTGAATGTCCTCTTGGTCAACAGCAACAGCACGCGATGCGCGAGGTCAGGTTACGGTTTGACGCCCGCTCCTGCAGGGCTTATCTGCCTGGCCAGTGTGCTCGCAAAGCGTGGACACCGCGTCAAGATCAGTCAGCTTTATGACCATGCCCTCCCGCAGGATGACGAAAGCCTGCCGCTGTTGCGGCGCGAAATCGAGTCACTGTTGAAAGGTTTTGCTCCAGATTCCATAGGCATATCCGCGAGGAATTTAGGGGCTGCGCGCAGGCCATTCAATCCGTTTGAGCTCATCCAGTACTATTCGGTCTTTTACGACGCGCGCATCGTGAGGGCTTTTCGCATGCTCTGCGGGGCACCTATCGTGATGGGAGGGACAGCTTTTTCTCTCGAGCCCGGGCTTTACATGGGACATGCCCGACCCGATTTTGGAATCGTCGGGGAGGCGGACGAATCGTTGCCAGCCCTGCTGGAGGCGTTGAACTGCGGGCAAGAGCCGAACAATGTCCCCGGGCTCGTCACGGGCAGTTCCAATGTGGACACTGTATGGCAGACCTGCGACCACGTGCGGGACTTATCGATAATGGGTGCAGGAGCCTGTGACTTGGTGGAGGACTTCGGCGGTCGTTATTACGATCCGGGCGGCTTCGCCCCGATCCAGACCAAACGTGGTTGTGCGATGGATTGCATCTACTGCACGGCGCCGTTCTTCGAGGGACACGCCTACCGGTTGCGCCCGATGAGCCATGTCATCGAGGAAATGAAAGCATACAGGGACATATGGGGAGCAAGACACTTCTTCTTCGTGGATAGCACGTTCAACCACCCACTCTCGCACGCCATCGAGGTTTGCGAAGCGGTGCTGGAGTCAGGCCTCCGTGCGAAATGGTTCGCGGAGGTTACGCCGGCTGCCATCAGTGACGAGCTTTGCCGGATGATGGCAAAGTCGGGGTGCATCGGAGCAACGCTCACCCCGGACTCTTGCGCCGAGTCCGTCCTGAAATCCTACGGGAAGGCCTTTGGAGTGGCGGAGGTCCGAAACGCTGTGAAACTACTCAAGAAGCACCGTATCCCGTTTGACACGTGCCTCATCATCGGCGGGCCCGGAGAAACGGAAGAGACGTTCGGCCAATCAATCGCGTTCTGCTCCGAACACCTGAGGGACGACGTGGTGCGTTTCTACGACGGCATGGCGATTACTCGGAGGTCGAGGGCATTCGATATCGCGGTCGCCGAGGGGTTGATTGACCCATCGAAGCGTTATGCGGATCTGGTGTTCCAGAACGATTTCAGAGGCGTGAAGGCTTACGATTACTTCTTCCCACACGTCAAGAAAGACCGTGGATCACTTCTGGAGTCGGTCGAAAGAGCCTGTCGTGGCAAGCGCTGGCTATTGACCAGCAAGGACTACGCGCTGGATCCGGTCACTGACGAGTTTTCCCTCCATCCCGATATCTTGACCCGCCGAGGGGCGCGCCCTTGGTGGCGTGGATTGCGCAGAAGGGGTACTGTAATAGCTGCCTCGGAGCGCACAGAAGCCGAGACGCAACCTGACAAACAGGCCTGATGGCTATGGGCAAGACCAGTTCAAAGCAGCGGATTCCCTATGGGGCCGGTGAGTTCGAGATAGCCCTTGCGCGAGGCGAATTAGTCGCCCGCATCGAGCCACCTTGCTTTGCTCCCCATGAATCCGCTGAGGCAGTAGTCCGCAGGTCCCTTGCTAATCCCATCGGTTCGGAGCGTCTGCGGGACATGGCGAGCGGAAAGCGGTCTGCGGCAATACTCATTCCAGGCAAGGATCGTGTTGCTGCAACGGATGTGTCCCTCCCGATTCTGCTGGATGAACTGAACGAGGCGGGTATCCCAGACCAGGAAGTTGAGGTCTTCATTGCGACGGGGACGCACGCCAAGCATTCCGTGGCAGACGTTGCGGCTCTGCTCGGCAAGGAGGCTGCGTCACGCGTGCGCTGCCGGGAGCATACATGCAGTGACGACGGCGAGATCCGCCACGTGGGCACAACCAAATATGGCACGGAGGTCTACCTCCATCGTGGGGTGCTCGATGCCGGCATAAAGGTGCTTACCGGTCGAATAATACCTCACTACTTCGCCGGCTTCAGCGGTGGAAGAAAGATCTTGATTCCTGGCGTTGCGGGTTTCAAGACTATCTGTCAAAACCACCGCCTGACCCTCGCCCGAGGACGGGGCATCCACCCTCAGGCGCGTCCTTGCTCGCTGGAGGGGAATCCAGTTCACCTCGACATGCTCGAAGGGGCTCATCTGGTTCAAGACGTCTTCGTGTTGAACACCCTGCTTGACACGAACCACAATCTCATCGGCGCTTTTGCGGGCGCTCTGGAGGCGGCTCATGAGGCAGGATGCGCGGAAGCGGAGAGGCTCTTCAAGGTGGAGGTCGAGGGGCCCCTTGACGCCGCCATCACAAGTGCCGGAGGGGCTCCTTACGACTGCAACTTCATGCAGGCTCTCAAGGCTGTCTTCGACATACAGGAGATTGTCCGGACCGGCGGGGCTATCCTCTGGGTGGCCCAGTGCCCCGATGGCATGAAGAAAGGATTCCTGCGCTGGGGCACGGTCGAATCCGATGACGAACTCGAGGAGACGGTCCGATCAGATTATGACCTGACCGGCCATAACTCGATCATGCTCAGGAGGCTCATCCGCAGGGTGCGCGTTGCGCTCTGGAGCGGTCTCCCCGATAAGGACGTACGCACAGTGGGGTTGGAGCCTGTGCATTCACTCCAGGAAGGACTGGACTGGCTCCAGAGAAACCTTCCGAGTAGTTTCCGATACGGGGTTGTCCCGCATGCAAACGTCACGTATGCGACACTCAGATAGGACGCGGGCGGAAGAACTCGACGCCTCTTCCCTGCGCAACAAGTCGGTCCGCCACCGGTGTGTTGGCTACGGCAAGGAATTCCCGCACAGTTTCAACCCCTTCTGTGATTGTGGGCACATGGTGGATGTGGAGTACGATCTGAAGGGGGCCAGACTCTATGACTCCACAAACCCCTACATACGTTACTTCGACCTGCTCCCCCTCGAGAGTCCTGAAAGCCTCTTGCCTGTAAGGCAGACAATGACGCCGACCCATCATGCTATGGAGCTCGGCAAGCTTCTGGGTCTGCGGTGGCTCTACCTCAAAGATGAGACCGTCCTGCCCACGCGAACGACGAAGGACCGGATGGCAGTGGTGGTCCTTTCGTTCTTCCGCGAGGTCGGTGTCAAGGAATTCGCCTGTTCTTCGACGGGCAACAGCTCCACTGCGCTCGCCCATTGGATCCCCTGTTTCCCCCAATGCAAGATGCACGTCTTCACGGGGCAAGACTTCCTTGACAGACTGAACTTCGCCGAGACCGACCAGGTGAATGTGATCGCACTCCGGGGAGGCACCTTTGTGGAGGCCTTTGCCGAGGCAGCCCAGTTTGCGAAGCGGACCGGAGTGGCGTCCGAGGGCGGATTCTTCAACCCGGCGCGCAGGGAAGGGCTCAAGACCACTTTTCTTGAAGGAGCGGAATCGGTTCCGCGCCCGATCGACTGGTATGTTCAGGCGGTCAGTTCGGCTATGGGCGTTTATGGGGCCTATAAGGGTGCGAAGGAATTCCTGGCGATGGGGCACATTGTTAGGCTGCCGCGGCTTCTCTGCGTTCAACAGGCGACCTGCTGCCCGATGGTGAGCGCATTTGAGGCCGGCTCTAAGACCATTCGGCCAGAGGACATAGTAAGGAGGCCGACGGGCATCGCATCGGCCATTCTCAGGGGGGACCCAACGAGGGTGTACCCCTACGTACGGGAGATCGTGGTGGAGAGCGGTGGAACGTTTGCATCCGTCAACGAGGGCGAAATCAGGCAAGCACGCAGGATGGTGGAAGAGTATGAGGGCCTCAGCCCCTGTTTCACCGCCTCGACTGCTGTGGCGGGGCTTGTGCGTTTGGCAAAGGAGGGCCTCATACACGCAGACCAGACTGTGCTCGTTAACCTCACCGGGGCTGACCGCGGACCGCAGCCACCCCTCGGAAACGTCAATTGGCTTGACAGGACGCCTGAAGGCTGGCGAGCCGGTCAGGACCAGCATCCCCCTGCCCGGGAACTCCGAAAGGGTACGGAATGACCGCCTCAATCCTCGACCGTGTCGTGAGAATCATCATCCAGGCAGCAGAGCTGGGCCCTGATATTTCCCTTGATGGAGATACACCTTTGGTCGGTTCCGGCATATCGCTCGACTCCGTGGCGGTGCTCGAGCTTCTGGTCAGTTTGGAAAAGGAGTTCGGCATCGAGATAGATGCGGACGAGCTGCTGAAGGCGCAGGCGCTGAGAACGGTTGGGACGCTTGCAGGGTTCATCGATTCGAGGGTGGACCTACCTGAATGATGCACTACGAACTCCTTGCCAGGTCTGCCTCCTCTTTTCCCAATAGGCCTGCCGTCGCCGAGGGTGGGCGGGTTCTGACTTACTCAGAACTGCACGATGCCGTAGATGCCATGAGCTGTCGCTTCCAGGAACTGGGGCTGTCTTCGAACTCGATTGTGGCAATCCAGCTCCCTAACTCGGTTGAGTTTGTGGTGGCGTTGCTCGCTGTCGGTAAGCTTGGAGCAACCGCGTTGCCGCTCGATCCGGCGCTGAAGGCTGAAGAGGTTGGCAGATACTCTGCGCGAGCCGGAGCAGGGGTGCTGCTGTGCCGGCCGTCGGGGCCTGGCTTGCCGGAAGACGGCGAGTCCGTCTGGCATCATCTGTCAGCCATAGACACGCCTTCTGGGGGGCTCTTTGTGGCTACGCGGGTTTTGGAAAACCCAAGAGCGATCCGCGACAGCCAGCAAAACGTATTCCTGCTGCTTTCCTCTGGCACGGAGGGATTGCCAAAGATCGTCCCCAGAACTGCAGCACAGGTCGAAGGGGCACTTCAGGTTTTCGGCGCCACACTGCCCCACTCTCAGGACGATAGGGTTCTCGGCGTCTTGCCGTTCTTCCACAGTTTTGGTCTGCTGAACGTCCTCTTATCAACACTTGCCAGGGGTGCAGCTCTGTACGTGGAATCGTTCTCACCGAGAAGGACGGCGGCCACGATCGAAAGCGAGCAGATAACCGTCCTGCCAGCAACGCCTCTCATGTTCCGTTTGCTGGCGGAGACTGATTTCAGCAGGGTCCCTGAGTTTTCTTCCGTGCGGCTTGCGATCTCGGCAGGTTCTGCACTCTCATTTGCGGTCGCGCAGAGGTTCGAGGAGAAGTTCGGGGCGGCAATTGCCCAGTCCTACGGCACAACCGAGAGCGGGCCTGCAGCCCTGTCTCGCACGGGCCAACCCCAGGGCGGGGCTGGCTGCGTCGGCGAGCCATATGTCGGTGTGTCAGTGGAGATCTGGGACTCGTCAGGAAACCCCTTAGGCCCGGGACAGGAGGGCGAGGTCGCCATCAAGAGCCCTGCCAACGCTCTCTGCTATGTGGGCGAGCCTAAGGCGAGCGCTGCCACCTTCCGTAGAGGCTATGTGCTGACAGGCGACATCGGTCATAGGGATAAAGCAGGGCGCCTGTTCGTGCTCGGCAGAAACAGACCGATGCTCAATGTGGCAGGAAAGAAGGTTGCGCCACATGAGGTGGAAGCTTGTCTCAGGAGCCATCCGTGCGTGGCCGAAGTGCTCGTGGTAGGTGCCGACGGCCCTGAAGGAAGCGAGAGTGTCAGGGCGCTTGTGGTGCCGGCCGCCAGCGTAACAGCAATCGAGTTGCGGGAATACTGTGGCAAGAGACTTGCCGATTTCAAGGTGCCACGACAGATTATCTTTGCCAAGGATATCTCGCGCGGCGCAATGGGAAAGCCGACATGCATGGCGTCCGACCAGACGGAATAGCGGGGGGCCCGGCAAGACTTGATGACGCAGACCCTTTCCAATCGGTCAAGGTTGAGCCCTGGACTTACGTTAGGTTATTGGCGCGGCTTCTCTACTATCAATCATTGCCATTGCGGTGGTCGCTGGCCCTTGCAGCGTTCGTGTCTGGCGTCAAGCTCCGGATTCGGCCGCGGCGGCGCGAGCGGTTGGAACAGTTGCTCAAGCCGCTTCTGCCGGCAGGAATAAGCGATCGGTACCTCGCCCGGCAGATTGCCATCGCTCGATCCATAAGGCGGGTGGGAGCGTACACCTATGCGCCCGTGTTCCGGAGGTCCGGAGAGTGGCTCCTGCGCACGTTCCGGCCCGAAGGGCTTGAATACCTGAAGGAAGTCATGGCCAGCGGCCGCGGGGCCGTCATCATCGGCACTCACGCCGGGCTGAACGCTTGGGCGGCGCCAATACTTCGCCGGTTGGGCTATCCGGTTCGCCTCATGCAGCGAGCAACGGCGGCCAAAGAGACCCTCCTCCTTATGCGATGGGACAGAGTCGTCTCCGATGTGCTCCCCTACCCCCGGGTTGGTGAGGAGGGGATTCATCTGAAAAGACTTCACGACCTCATCAAGGCTGGGGTGTGGATCCAGCATGTGGGCGACTACCCCGATTCCGAAAGAGGGCTGAGGGGCAAGTACCTTGGTTGTGACGTTTGCTGTCGCCAGGCCCCTTGGGCCCTTGCGCAATTGAGCGGGGTTCCGCTCCTGCCGGTCCTCGTCCTTGTAGACCACGAGTTCAGGGTCAAGCTCGTGGTTGGGCCGCCTATCCACGTAGATCGGACTTCGTCTGCCCGTCAGTCTAGGGAGGCGGCATTTCAGAGTTATCTGGATTTCGTGAACAGGCGGCTGTCCGGCATGCCCTGGAACCTGGGCCTGAAGAATTGGGAGAAGCTAACCAGCACAACGCAAGTAAGACGCGGCGCGGGCTAGAACGCCCACCCGGCATAGACCACTCCACATTTGCAGCAAGTCTGCGTCGTCACTCATCCGATCCCTCGGGCCCGAGGCGCTGCGTTCCGCCCAGGCCCTGCTCCCGTTAAAGGGGGCGGCAGGAGATGCTTCGCTACGCTGAGCATGACGCGCTCGAGACTTGTGCCACATACTTGCGGGACACGACGCTATGTCATAGCGGGGGCCAGGTGCCAACAACTTACGCCGTGTCCCACTTGCCTCGGGCCGGAGACGAGGGTAGACTGCGGATCAGACATTGCTCGACTACTCATTATCCAAGGCGACGATAAGAATGTGTAAAGGGCTACGTGTGTTCCCTGCAGTAGTTGGATAGGCTTTGGGGGCGGCGGAGGAACCGATGAAGGGTCGTTATGCCTGCGAGGAGGTGTTCACCTTCGGTTTGTGGGGAGCCATGACCAGACCCTATGAGCTGGGTCTGGAAGGGCTCCTGCGGGACATGCGGCGGCTTTCCATGAACTGCCTCGTCCACGGCCCCCGCGTGGACGAGGGAGCGGAAGGCCTGGCTCGCGTGAAACAGGAGATCGCCCTCTGTCACCGCTATGGAATGTTCGTGATCCCAGTAGGCTGCCTCAACGGCGAAAGCAGACCGAGGGGCAGCGATATCTCCAAGCTGCTCCGCCCCGTCGCGGAAGCGTTGAAGGACGAGCCGTCCATTCTAGGCTGGTATATCCTCGACGAACCCCCTCCGGAGTTCTTGCCGGAGTTCCTGGAGTGCCAGGCCGCGCTGGCGGAAGTGGCCCCCAGACAACCGGCGCTCTGTCTGTTTTACCGGCCGGACGCCGCGGCCGATTTTGCGCCCCACCAGCCCCTGCTGCTGACCGACTGTTACCCACTGGCCTACTGGCATGGCGGCACCTCGCTGGGACCGCACTTTGCGATCCGCCTGGACACAGGCTACCGCAGCGGACTGAAGCTGTCCCGGGAGATGGGGCAGTTCAACCTGTGGGGGAACCGGGGCATCCTGGAGTGGATGGATTTGTGCCGGGTCCACTCCGGCGGTCGGCCGCATTGGATCACCCTTCAGGTCTTTGAAAGCGGCGACGGAGATCGGGTGCGCTGGCGCGGACCGACGGTGGCTGAAATTCGCCTTCAGACCTACCTGGCCGTGGCCGGCGGGGCCAAGGGGATCAACTATTTCCACTACGGACACCTGACAGATGCTTATGGCAACCCTAAGCCCGCGTTTCACGGCGAACAGACGCCCTTGTTGGAGGAGATCGGGCGGCTCGGTGCAGAGTTGACGCCTCTTGGCCCGCTGCTGTTGGAGGCGGAGGTCGCCGAGCCGTTCACCGTCATTGCCTCCTTGCGCCCCACCCCCGACCCTGGCACGCGCGTGGAGGTGCGTCACCTGCATTCCCGGATGCGCGATGTGGACTACCTGGTCGTGTTCAACAACGACCCCCTCCTGCGTTCGACGGCGCAGATCAATCTCAGCAGGAGCTTCTTGCACGGTCGCCACATCTATGACCTGCACGACCTGCAAGCCGTGACCACGGAAGAACTGCCAGGGGCCGTCGCCTTTCCCGTCACTCTGGAACCGGGCGGGGGACGCATCTTTTCCGTCGCCTCTGAGGCGGATTCCTTGTCGGATGCCCGCACAATCCTCCTGGGGAGGTGCCGGAACGAGGCGGGAGTGCTGGATATAGACTATGAGTTGGCCGAGAACTCGCAGGTGGACCTGGAAAGGGTGAGGCCTTTACGGGCGCAGTATCAGGAACGGCGAGCCGCCGGCGAGTATGCAGAAGCGTTGTCGCTGATTCGCCAGTGCTCCCGGGCGCTTGGGGCGGCGATGAAGCAGAGCGGCGAGTTTTGGGCGGTAAAGCAGGACCTGGAGTATATCCGGAGGACCTTGGGGCGGCTGGGAGGAGAGCCGAGACAGTTTGAAGAGCGGCTGAGCAAGGCTTACCGGGGGCTGTTAGGGCTGTTCTGGGAGGGGCAGGCGAGTCTAATTAGAGTGGAGGTGGAACAATTGCGGGGATTGGTCGAGCAGGTAGATGCGACGGCGGTGGTGGGGGCGCAGGCCGTGGTGCAGCTCAGGGTGGAGGAGGAGGTGCTGCGGGCGGTGGAGCAGCGCGCACAACAGTACCTGCCAAAGGAATAGTGCTCTGTCAACCGTGTTGTGATGGTTCTATTGTTTCGTAAGCGCGGTTCGTTATCCCCTGAGGCCGAATGACGAAAGAATGCCCAAGCGCCAAGCGCGAATGGTGCCGCCGTCAGGCGAAGGAACTTGGATTGGGGCCTTCGTCCTGAGAATTTCCTTCGGCATTCGGGTTTCGTCATTCGTCATTTTGTTGTCCCGGCGGGTCCCTGTGGGTCTGCCATCTTGCCACAACATGGGTCCTTTGCGACGCTCCCCCTGCCCTACGGTCGGCTCAGGCCCGGCTTCCCTTCCGAAACGTCCTGCGCGTCGTATCAGATTCATATCAGAAAGCGGGACGGAGCGAGAAGGCCGAAAAGAGCCGTATCATAACTCTTTCGCGTGCAGGAGCTTAGGATGGCACGCCGGGGGGGATTCGAACCCCCGACCGTCGGATTAGAAATCCGATGCGCAAAGCCCTGAGAGGGCCGTTTTCGGCCTCCCCGGCCTCCTTCCTTTTTGCTGGTTGCTATCATTTCGCCAGTTTTGCTATCAACCCCGCTATTAAGACCGACCGCTACTGCATCATCCGAGCAAGAAATGTCCGGCTTCTTCTCCGGTAAACGAGAGTGCTGGAATCCTCGGGCACTCCAGCAAGTTGATGACCCGCTACTACACCAACACGTCACTTGAGGAAATGCTCGACGCCGTGGGGAAGATCGAGGGAGCGGAGGAGGTTTCTGGCGCCTGAGCGCTTGGGAGGCAGGCCGGCGGATCACACCTTCAGCCTGGCACGCTTTCTGCCAGATCTCAGGCCGCCTACACTTCGCTGACGACGAGCGGGTGGGTTGCCAAGTCAAATTCGACAAGTCGTCTCAGGCATTCCATCAGCCTTCATTCCGCTCGCTGAACATCTCGTGCACACTTTCGGCCCTTCCTATCGGTGCCATAGCGGAAAGTGACACCGCAACCGGCAGGAATTCCAGACTCGCAGTCGAAGCGAACGTCGGTTTTGTGGAAGAGAACATTCTCTTCACCTTCGCCTGGTGATATCCAGCCGAATCCTCGCTGTTGTGCGTAAGTCGGCACGATCCTTGAAGCCGACTACCACGGCCAGCATTACGAGGCCGAAGTGGTCGCCGCGCTACGATCCAAGAGTGGCAAAGCCTTGCGCATTCTCAGTGGCCCGGCAACCGGCAACGTCTGTCGGTCGGTGTCAGCCGCCATGCTCGAAGCGACACAGGCTCAGCGTGAGCAACAGGGCCTGGGCAGAAGCGGCGTCGCAAACGGGTGGAGTTTCTGGCAAACCAGGAAGCCATAGGCGATCCGACTGGTCCCCAGTATATGGCATTTCTCAGGCCCTGCGAAACATGTCAGGGCCCGCCTTCTCCCCCATAAGGCGCTCTTCAGACTGCCTCTTGCTATTCCCCCGGCGCATCCGCTCGGACGTGGGTGGCCACGGAGGCTCAGAGTGCCGCGCCGTGGACCGACGTAGCCAGGCGAGCGGGGGCGGAACTGACGCTTCTGTCAGCCATCTGTCATCTGAGGGTGGCGTAAGGGGGACGGGGCAAGCCATTGCTCTCGTGCAGCCACTTGGATTTGGCCGCGAGAAGGCCTGGAAGTGTGTTCAGGGAAGGTCCTGGCAATGATGGGGAATGGCACGGGAGTTGCTAAGCGCTGAAGCAAGCATAGAGTGTGTGCCCCTCGGCTTCGGCAGATTATTGAGGCGGTTGGTGCCGAAGGCTTTGGGGGGTGTTGTTCCGGCGGCGAAGGTAAGTGCTCCTGAGATGTGAGATGTCGGTTCACCGCCGCCCAGGGAGGCCGCAAGGTTCGAACCAGCAAGTAGATATGCGTCGTTACTCGATGGGGTTTGGCTGGAGGAGGTAGGGATGATCCGAAAAGTGATGGCCATATTAGCCCTGTGTTTGTTGTGGAGTGGGGTTGCGTCTGCGGCCACAATCGAGGTGACGGGTAGTGATTTGACAGGATGGTTTTGGCTTGAAGGCAACGCTAGTATAACCTGGGCCATCGCGTTGAACCCGGACACGAAACTTTTTGGATACTCGTACACGATGAACGCGGAGAAGCGCGTGAGCGATCTTCGCCTGGAGACCAGCGAGTTGCTCACCACAGGGAACGTTAATTCCTATTTCAGCTTCCCCGTAGGCGTTACCGTACAAGGGCCCCAGACATGGCCGGAGGGTCCCAGTCCCACGGGGCTGTATGGGCTGAAATTATTCGTGCACTTGAGTGATACGTATACCTTCACTAGCAGCCTGGCCCCGGTATGGGGCGATGTCTTTTTAAAAGACGGTGACTATGGAAACTATTACAACAAGGGTTTCGGGACTGATCCCAGTTCGGCTCCATTTACTTACTGGATCCCCACCCCGGGCCCGTATACGTACGGTGGCGAGGTCATTATCCCGGAGCCGGGGATGTCGGTGCTGGCTTTGGCGGCGCTTGTGGCCGGCGCCGTTGCTCGCTACCGAAAGAGGAAGGAAGACTGACCTCCTTTCCTCGAAGGAGCGCGGTATCGGAGGTGTCTGTACGTCAAGAGCGTCCAATCTGATGGAAAGGAGAAAGAGGGGATGATGCTCCGGCGCGTAGCAATCATTGCCATTGTGCTGGCTTTGGTCGGGGTCGGGATTGCCTCAGCTGAGGATGTTGTCACTGTGCCAAGCGACCGCTGGACCGGAGCCTCAGCTCAACTCCAGTTGTGGGACAACGATATGGGCTGGGGGGGCGACAACGCGGTAACGCTCAGTTGGAATATCACCAAGAGCGCGGGGGGAATCTACTCGTATACGTACACTTGGTCGGATCCCGTCACGCAGTGGGTTCTCGAGGCCAGTCCTAACAAGACAAATGTGTCCTTTGCCTGGGGCAGCGGCTACACGGCCACCCTATCGTGGCCCAGTAGCACCACTCGCACGAAGGTGGGCGGTGGCAGCGCGACTCTGGCCAATGCTATCACCTTCATCCCGAGTGGAGGGTCCGGCACCTCCTTTTCCTTCCAGACGTACCTGAACCCCGTGTACGGCGACGTATGGGGAAAGAATGCCTTGGCCGGCTTGGCTAACAACCCGAAGGTGGGTGTGGGGGTCGACGCAAGCTGGACCAGCGCGGTGTTGGCGGCCAACTACGTTCCGATGCCGGATTCCGCGTACGGTGGTGGCGACATAGTTATCCCGGAGCCGGGGATGTCGGTGCTGGCTTTGGGGGCGCTTGTGGCCGGCGCCTTTGCTCGCTGGCGAAGGAGAAAGGAAGACTGACCTCCTTTCCTCGAATCCGGGCGGCACGGCCGGGCCGACGAAGCCCGACCGTTTGTTTGTACGTCGCAAATGCCCCTGTCCACACACGGCGCTGCGAGGGAAGCCCGCACCCAAGCGGGGGCGTGGACCCTGCGCAGAGCGCTTAAGAGGGTGTTGGCTCACACCGGGATACGTCACATTGATGTTAGACGGAGTCGGCTCTGGCCACCATATGGTTGCCGTCTGGAATTGGCTCGTAGGCCACCTATGAGGCCATGGCCCTCCTGAGCGGCTCGAGACAAGGCCGTGGGAGAAACGCGCTATTGAGATGTGTCGTGGCTTCTGGCCCGTTACGTCGGTGTTTGGCAAGGGAGAAGATCGTCATGCGGAAGCTACTCGTTGCCGTGATCTTGCTTGTATCTCTGTCTGCAAGCACGCTGGCGTCCGTCATAGTTGACCCCGCCGACTACACGGGGTCTCGGAGTACACCTCCGTTGAGCGGCGTTGTCGGTTATGACGGCTGGTCTAACGACGAAGGTGGGTTCAAGGTAGAATGGACCATCACCCACGAGCTGACCGGTCTCTGGTCTTACACTTACACCTTCTCGGACAAGAACGCCCTTCCGCCGCCTAATCCGGATGTGAGTCACTGGATCATGGAGGTCAGCCCCTTCATCACGATGGACAACATGTCGAATTACTTCACCTTCGCCGACCCGAGCCTTGTCAAGGGCGCGGAGTGGTGGACGGCCGACCCGAACTCTCCGAATAGCACCTCGCCCGGGGCCAACAACGGCAACCCCAACCTTCCCGCTGACCTCTATGGCATCAAGTTTGACTTCACGGACTCGACCTACAGCTTCCTGAGCAGCCAACAGCCGGTCTGGGGCGATTTCTATGCCAAAGACGGGCGCCACACGGACATGGTTGCCACAGTCTGGAATACGGGTATCGGGACTGATCCCGTTCCGGGCGGCAGTTTCATAAACTACATCCCCACACCGGACACGCTGCCCGGAGTCTTCGTTCCGGAGCCGGGGACGGCCGTGCTGGCGATCGGTGCCGTTCTGGCGGGAGCATATGCCCGTCGGCGTCGACGGCGCGCGGAGACGGAGCGCTGAAGCACGACCGGAGACCACAGACTGTCCCGTATGTTGTGTGAGCCGCTTTCCGGAGGTATGGAGCATTCCGGGATGCGGCTTCTGCCTTCCAGATGAGGGGCGGAAGGACAATCCACAATTCCAGAGCCGTTTGTTAACAGCATAACGGCGGACGAGGCGCGCTGGCGCGGGTTTGGCGTAAGGCACGGTTTGTGCTAACATCACCCTCGCCGAGAGATCACAGGGGAAGCATATGGCGGTGAAACTATTGGGGCCGATCAGATTCGTGTTTCGCCTCGTACTCTGGGTGCTGGCACCACCTGTCGTGGTCCTGTGGCATATCATCATGCTGCCTGTGGACCTCGTCCTTCTGATCTTCGATGCGTTCTGGGTGAACGCTCGGAAGACCGGGTGGTTTGGAGTTGATTGCAGGGGGAGGGACTCCTACGCTGGCGGCGTCTGCCCTCCCGCCCGTAAATACACGAACAAGCTGCTCTTCCGACTCGTCTGTCCTGAAATGGGTCGTAACCGGAGCGGTGCTGGGGCGGTGTGCCGCGGCGGCGAACAGCCGTCGGTCCGTCTTGTGCGGGGGACCGTTGTGATCGTTGCCGTCGCGTTGGTCGGTCTCGTCGCCGCTCTAGGCGTGCACAGGGCGTGGCCGGGCTGGGTATCTGGGCCTGGCAGGGAGGAAATCGTACGCCATATCCTCGCCGAACGGGTCAAGCAGGGCGGGTTGGCCTTTGACGAGGGTCGATACGCTGACGCCCTCTCGCTCTACCGCAGTGCGCTCAGGCTCGGGCCCGTGGGCAAAGAGCTCTTCTACAAGATCGGCCTCTGCTACGATGAGCTGGCGGAGGCGGACAGCGCAGTCCGGTTCTTCAGCGCTGCGGCTGAGGGTGACGACGCGCATCCCCCGGCGGCCCGGCAGATGGCCTTGCACCTATACGCACGCGGCGATGTGAAAGCCGCTGGCGACTACGCGCGGCGAGCGCTGGGACTCGGCGTCGATGATGCTCTCGTGCACGCAGTCCTAGGTGATGCGTGCCTATGGGACAAGGATCCCAAGGCGGCTGCCCCACACATCGCTGCGGCTCTGCTCGCCAACCCGGAGAGCGCCGTCGTGAGGGTCGCGCATGCCCACTCACTGGCGATCAACGGCCAGCCAGAGCAGGCCGTTGAGATTCTGGACGCGGTGCGTGATGACCCGTCGGTGGCTCTTCTGGCTGGGCTCTACAAGCTGGATCTTCTGCGGGAGACGGGCCGCGCCGACGAGGCGCTCGTCCACGTGGAGTCCCTGGCGAGGCGATTCCCTGACTTGCCCCGGCTGTCGATGCTTCTGGTGGACGCGGATTTTGCCAGCGGCCGGCGAGCGGAGGCGGTCCGGGAAGCCCAGAGGCTCAAAGAGCAGTTCCGGGACCGTCCGGACGTGAAGCTGGAAATAGCTGCCACTCTGAGCCGCCACGGCGACGACAGCCTGGCGCTTCAGATCGCCCAGGAGTGCGCCGCCGATCCTGGCTTAAAGGCGCCAGCGAACGTCTTAATGGGGGAGGTATTCCTGCGCAGGGGGATGCCCGAGCATGCGCTGGCCTACGCCGAGCAAGCCCTCGTCGCCCAGCCCCAGTTCCCTCCCGCATTGCTTCTTGCCGGCCAGGCGGCGCTGACGGCGGGGGATAAGGACATGGCGGGCATCTACCTGAACCAAGCCGTGGGGACAACGCCGGAAAGTTGCACAGTCTGGCACGCTCTGGGGATGCTGCACCTGGCCGTGGGAGATCTGGAAGCCGCGGAGGAGAGCCTGCGGAAGGCCTGCGAGTTGGATCCGAACAACGGACAACTCCGCCAGGACTACGGAATGGTTCTGTTCAATGCCGGCAGCCGGGATGCCAGCAAGTGGGAGCAGGCGAAAACCGAACTGCTGAAGGCCGCGGATTTGCTTGAGCGTCCAATGACGGCTTATACCAGCCTGGGGATCCTTGCCAAGCAGAGCCAGGACGGCGCGGCTGCCCGCCGCTATTATCTGCAGGCGATCCAGGCCGACCCCGGCCAAGCTGCTGTGGCGGCGAACAATCTAGCGATGCTCGTTCTAGCCGACAAGGAGACGCCTGGCAGCGCGACTGTTGCACTAGCCCTCGCGTACTCGGCTTACGTTCACGCGATTGGTTCGCAGTTCGAGCAGCAGCTCGCCGACACTCTTAGGAAAGCTCTTCAGGCCGCGGGAGTCCCCGCGGATGCGCTCGGTGTTGCCGTTAGCCTGGAGCAGGCAAAGCCACCGGAAGCATCCGCGACGCAGGCAAGCGCCTCTTCGAACGCACCAAGCACCGATCAAGGGCTTCAGCCCCCCACAGCGACAAAGGCAGAAGCAGGTGCAACCGACTGACGGCCTGCTCGATCTGAGCTTGCCCGACTGCCAGGCCGGCGTAGGGAGTCCCGAGAATGGCTGAGACAGTGACAGACATCTCTGTAGTGCAGCTGCTTGACGAGATCAAGCGCAGGCGTTGGGCGCTTTGGTTTTGCGGTGCGGTTGCCCTCGTGGCCCTGGCTAACTACGCCTGGACGCTGCGCGACCTCGCTTTGGGCTGGATCTCGGAAGGCCGTGTCGTGCTGGGTTTGGCGGTTGTGGCAGGCACGATCTTCCTCGTGCGCGACAGGTGGGAGGAGGTGCGAAGTGCGCCTGTCAAGCCGTTGAAGTGGGGCATGGTGTTCTTGGCTCTGTCGCTCCTGCTGCTCTTCATTGGCACACGCGCGGGGCTAGTCTTCGTGCAAGGCATGACAAGCCTTTTTCTGCGCGGTTTGTCACTCGTGGCGCTTCTGTGTGGGACCGTGATCCTGGTGTTTGGCTGGCAGGCGATGCGTCCTCTGTGGATGCCGGCGCTCCTTCTGATCTTCATTTATCCGGAGAACGCTCTGACAGCGTATTGGGTTCCCCTGCATCTGCAGACCCTGGCGGCAGTGCTCGGTGAGAAGGCTATCGCCCTCCTCGGTATTCCCGTCATACGGCAGGGTCACGTGCTCGAAACGGCGGCCATAGCGGCGAACGTGGAAGAGGCGTGTAGCGGCATCCGTTCGCTGACCACAGTGGTCCCGGCGGCCATTTTCATCAGCGCTTACGGGCTCAGGAAGCCGCTGCTCAAGGCTGCGCTCATTGCTCTTTCCATCGCTGTGGTCCTGCTGGCGAACATCGTGCGTGTCGTCGTTACTGTGCTGATCGCAATCGAAGTGAGCCGAGAAGCCGCCCAGGGCTTCTTCCATTACTTCGCAGGCCTCGGGATGTTCGTGTTCTGCCTGGTCATTCTGCTCGTTCTCTGGCAGGGCCTGCAGAACGCTGAACGCGCCTTGGGAACAGGTAGCGAGGAGAAGATGGCAGGTGGCACCGCACAGCCAGCGCATCGGAAGTCGGCCAGCGGCAGGCGCTCCCCTGCTTCGCTGCGCGCTGGTCTCGCCATAGCCGCTTTCCTCGGGCTCGGGGTGCTCTATCAGGGACTGGAGCTGCAGTACGTGTATGCCGCCGAGCACCGCCAACCGTCGAGCCCGCTGCGATCGATACCCGCCAGGATCGGGAAGTGGACGGCCGAGGAATTGCCGGCCCCGCCGGGACTGGAGCGCGGCCGACACGTGAGCGATGCGCTGTTCCGCGTGTATCGCGCTCCGGGAGAGCCAGAGATCCGGATGACCCTGCTCTATTGGCGCATGGGAGAGGGGACCTTCATTGGCAGGCGCGCGCATCTACCCGAGAGCTGTTACCCCTACCACGGCATGGCCCAGCGCTGGAGCAAAAGGCAGGAGTTGGCAACGGGCTCGGACGTGCTGCCGGTCGTGGAGGTGCGTACCAGCTCATTTGCAGGAGGAGAAGGCAGCGTCATCGTCACGAGCTGGCAACAGGTGGGTTTGCGGGGCGAGCCGATCCCGCGTAGCGCCTACTCCAGCAAGGTGGGACAACTGATTTACGGCCTGCGCGAGATATTCAGAATGGGCAGCGACTACCCAGCCGAAGTGGCTCTGCAGTTGTCGACGACCCAGATAGGTCCAGAAGAGCGGATTATCTCCGCCCAACTTCGGTTCGCGCGCCTTCTGCTCGGTAATGCCCTAGGGCGGGCACTTGCGGCAGACGAGGAGCGATGAAGGTCGAGACGGCAAACCGACTTCGCGGGGCAACGGCAGCATAAGGAGTCCCAGCAATCGCCCTGGCAGCCCGTCGCGTAGCTGTTGACCCTCGCAGTCGGCCAACCCAACGATGTTCTGCCTGGCCTTGTCGTATGCCCCTACCAGTTGGCCCGCGCGGGATACCTCGCAATGCGACTGGTAGATGTAGTCGCCGAGCAGGAGCAAGAAGGGCTCGCTGCCGACCCACTCGCGTGCGCAGACCACAGCATGGCCGAGCCCGCTCATCTTCCCCCACGACCACGGAGAACTCTTTCTTCACCGCCTTCGTCGCGGGGAAAAACGCGTCCCGAATCCCGCAGCCGACATGACGGCTTTGCGCACGCTCTTTGGCGGGCCTAAGGTTAGCTTGAGCCCCGTCATGCCGAAGTCCCGTTCGATGATCTCAATGGCCTGCTGGCGCGTCCCGGCGTCCCTCGCTAGGAACTGGGCCGAACCATCACCCTGAGAGCCCACTCCCTTGCCCCCCCAGACGTATGGAGCTAGTGGCTCATGGCTCAGTACACGATGCAGAACGGGAGCGGTCAACTGGGACGGACACGCGGGCAGAAGGTGCGCGTCGAACTGGGCCTGCGCTTCCGTCATCAGTTCCCCAATGCGTTGTGCGTCGCCGACCTGAAGCGCATCTGCCGCCTCGCGGGTGATACGCGCGCTGATGGGACCGAGATACTCCTGGACCTTTTCTTGGATCTCCCCCTCTGCGAACGGATAGCACTGGTTCAACCGGCCGAGGATCTCCTTAGTGTCCTTGCCCGCCTTCAGGTCCACGATGAAGAAATGCAGATCACAGGGAACGGTCAGCTCCTCAATGTCAACCCGGTCGCCGTCGTATATCATCAGGATCGGCCGGTTCCCATAGGCGCATCCCTGATCCATCCGGCCGCACCGTGAAGGAGTCGCGATCTCGCCCCGGTACGCGTACTCCATCTCGCCCCGCGTGGTCATCTTGAGGTCGTAGACTCGGTTGAAGGCCCTTGCGACGAGCACGCAGAACGCAGCACTTGACGAGAGGCCCTTCTTGATAGGCAGGTCCGTCTTGTAGTTGTCTATCTCAAGGCCGCGAACGCGGTAGTGCGTCAGCACCTCGTAGGCGACGCCAGCCGCATAGCTGAAGAAGCCCCCCGATTCTGCCTCAGCGCGGAGAGCACCGGGTTCCATGGGGCATTCCCAGGGGCCCTTGCGGGAGCCATCGTTCAGCGTTGAGTGCAGGATCAGCTTCGACGGATGCTGCTCAACATCGGCATACACGCCCTGGTTCGTACCGGCGATGACGGTATACCCCTTCTCGAGCTCGGAGTTAGTGCGGCGGTAGCCACCCGCCCAGTCCGTGTGCTCGCCAAAGAGACAGATCCTGCCTGGCACAAACAGCTTCATAACATCCTGATCCCTTGCTGGGTGACCGCGCCCGCCAACCCCACCCCTGTGAACCCAGAGCCCTTTCGCGTCGAGGTGCCCACGCTCATCGGATCCGCCCTGCTTCTTCGTACCATCTAATGGTGCGTTCTAGACCTTGCCGGAACGGCACGAATGCCTCGAAGCCAAACTCCTGTTTCGCCTGCGAAGTATCCAGCATGCGACGCGGCTGTCCGCCTGGCTTCGAGCTGTCCCACACGATCTCGCCCTTGATGCGGGTTGCAGCGATAGGTATATGCCTCGTGGTCCCGTCAACCCACTCGCTCCGAGAGCGAAAAAAGAAATCCATCAATTGCCCGACGCTTGGCACCTATTCCAGCACGCTCACAGCTTGAGTCGGGGGAGAGATGCTGACCCAGCCAAGTTCTACTGGAAGTCGACTTGAAACAGAAACAGAAAGAGTCACGTTCTTCATTTGGTGCGAAAAGGCGGGAGCGTACCAACTACTGACCTCCCTCACGTCAGCCTGCAACTTTGCCGGCCACAGACACGCTAAGAGCCCTGTTGTGGCGCCGTTGTTCTCCTCTCCGTACGTCCATTGCCATACCGAGCACGAACACGGTCTATCGAGCAAGTGAGAAATGGGTAAGAGCGCTTCAGAACGGAGCCAGCGCAAATACCCAACAAAGCCCTCTTGGATCCGATTGACCTGGACCGCTGGATGCAGATGCAGAAAACTTCCTATCGAGTGGGTACCCCCCCCTTCAATTCTGTCAAAGATGTAGACCAGGTCTTCCCGCATGCAAAGCCACCGCTTGTGGCAGGGGTGTCCTTCCAAATGGCGGTAGCCGTCGTGCGCGCCGTACCAGACAACATGGGCGGAATCTTGCTCTATGACCTTACCGGATGAGCGCTGAGGCCAGCGGCCAACACGGAATGAGCTCCATAGCTCAAGGGAATCTTCTCCGTCGACCTTCATCGTGTTATGAGCCGCGGTGCCTCTGTACCAGCGCCGTTGTTCGCCTGGGGCATAAGTCGAATTTCCGGAATCACAGATGAGCTTCTGACCGTCGTGCCATAGCTCGAAGCCCAAATGGTCGGCATGTGCGTGGCCCAGTTGGTGCTCAGGGCCCGGCAAACCAACGTCAAATACGGCCGCCCATGGGCCGACTGAGCCCATGAGGTAGCCGCTGCCTGCGCTCCTTTCATCATTCTCTGGCAACCGGAGGGAGCTGTATTCTGACGACTTCGCTATAACCCATTCCGCTGACTCACGCAGCACTTCCTCGCCGTCATTAAGCAAAGGCAGCGTACCAATCTCGCTCAAGGTGCTCCGTAGAAATCCTGCCATTCGCCCTGTAACGTCGGCGATTCTATTGATTTCCCCCTTTGCCTTAGGCCCGCCCCGTACAAAACCTCCAGCATCAGCCACAGCAAGCACTTCCACCAACTCGGCCGTCGCCTTCAGATGGTAGAAGAAACTCCGCTCCTCGTGCATGCCATCCGCAAGCATTTGGCTTTCGGCCGTCCTCGCCAACTGAGATAAAGCCTTGTCTCTGAATGATCCCGCCAGGCTCCCCTCGAAGAAAGAAGCGCCCACTGCAAGGCCGCACAAGTTCTGCAGCAAATGGTTGCCCTGCAGATCCCTCTCGAGGTTATGAGCCAGAAAGCAGAGCTGACACGCTAAGCTCTCTTCGAAGAGAGAAAGGAAACTCTGGGGAAGGTTGTCTTTTGCCCAGTAGCAGGAGCTTATCCAGTTCCTGATGCGTTCTGATATGACGTAGGGACTCCACGAGAACCGCGAAAAATCGGCGCCATTGGGCGGATTGCCCTCTATCCACCATTGAACTAGCTCCACATACTTGTCAAGATAGCGGCTATCGCGTGTTTTCCTCCAGGACAGCGCAAGATCCTCAAGGTAAGGCTGGTAATGAAGCTCGAACCCAGCGAGCGTGACATGTTCCTTGATATCCTCCCTCTGCCAGTCTACCGAATCGCCGAATTGATATGGTTTATTGACGAGAGTAAAGCAGCTGCGGACGACCTCGTCAGCTTGCGATTCTCTCAAGCCGGCCCTTTTTCTCCGGAATTCAGCAAATCCCTTCACGGTTGGCGAGTTCCAGTTGAAAGACCGTAACTTCGTTGCGTCCCGGCGAAGCTGGCTGGCAAGGTACCGTGGCACGAACCTCCAGAAAGACCGCAATGCGGTCGAGCGCGCGCGCCAATAGACCTGAATAGGCTTGAGGTGTCGAACTGTCCGGACAAGCGGGCCGATCTTCGTCAAGTTGAGTGTATTAGTCATGCCAGGCTAGTAACACCTCTGCAATCCGCTCGGAAGCCTTTCCGTCCCAGAACTCGGGAGGTGAGTTCGTCATGGCAGAGCCACCTAAGCTACTCAGCACCGCTTCAGCCAGCGAGTCAATTTCGTTTCCTATCAGCCTATTAGTCCCTTGAGTTACAGTGACTGGCCTCTCGGTGCTTGTCCTCACGGTGAAGCACCGTATTCCCAGGTACGTGGTCTCTTCCTGGATGCCTCCTGAGTCTGTGACTACCGCCGCAGCACGATCCTCCAAGCACAGGAAGTCCAGGTAGCCCATGGGGTCAAGAGCCTTGATACGCCCGTTGCTAATGTCGATGGCAAATGTGGACAGGCGCTCCCTTGTCCGGGGATGAAGTGGCAGAAGGACCGTGCACGTCTTCCCGATTTGCTCGAGAGCGGACATAATCCGTCTCAGCCTATGTGGCTCGTCCACGTTGCACGGGCGATGAAGCGTGACGAGCACGTAGGGCACGACATGGCCCGCGTCGTCAGTCAATTGGAGTTGTCTGTGAATCTGTCGCTTGCGGGCTTTCGGGAGCAGGCGGACGAGCGTGTCAATCATAACGTTTCCCACAAAGTGCACCCCTTCAGGGTCTACACCTTCCCGAGCTAGGTTCTCGTTTGCTTCCGGCGAGTGGGTGAAAAGCAAATCCGATATCTGATCGGTCAATACGCGATTAATCTCTTCAGGCATGGAACGGTCGAAGCTTCTAAGACCTGCCTCAACGTGACCCACGGGGATCTGCATTTTGCAGGCGACGAGCGCCGCAGCGAGCGTCGAATTCACATCGCCGTAGACCAGCACGAGGTCGGGCTTCTCACGTTCCATCACAGGCTCTACACGTTTCATGACCTCGCTGATCTGGTAAGCATGACTGCCGGATCCCACACCCAGGTTCACGTCCGGCCTCGGTAGACCGAGCTCTTCAAAGAACACCTGAGACATCTTGTCGTCATAATGTTGGCCTGTGTGGACCAGAGCCTGTTCAGTTCCTCTACTTCCCACGGCCGTGACGACCGGTGCGGCCTTCATGAAGTTGGGTCGTGCTCCAACGATGTGCAAGACTCTCATTGGCGTCGCCGTCACGTGTGAATGCGCGACCGATGGACCTTCGCGGTGCTTTGTCAGCACCGGCCGGCGGCGCTGACGATCTTGAGCATCCGCTCGGCCAGGACCTTCCGATCGAACCTCTCCTGCAGTGCACGACGGCCGTTCCGTCCAAGCCGATGGCGCAGGCCGCGATCCGACTTCAGGCGGAGAATTGCGTCGGCCAGTTGCTGCGGATTCTCAGGCTCGATGCAGACGCCTGCCTGCTCCTGCTCGACAAGCCTTCTGGCTTCACCGTCCACACCGAGGATGATCGGTTTCCTAACGGCCATGGCCTCGAAAATCTTGGAGGGCAGAACCGTGCGGAAAAGGTCCGCTCTCCGGAGCAAGATGACCGACACGTCGCATGCGCGCAGGTAGGCCTTGGCCGTTTCGTGCGGCACCTGGCCGACCATTGTCACGTTGTCGAGACGCCGCTCCCGCCTGCGCCGTCGCAGTTTGTCCAGTTCAGCGCCGTCGCCTGCTGTGAGGAAGTGCACAGCCGGCTCGTCGCGCAGGATCTCGGCGGCTTCGAGGAGCGTTTCCAGATTGTGCGCCATGCCATGGGTTCCCACGTACGACACGATGAACTTGGAATCAAGCCCAAGCTCCAACCGCGCCGACCGTGCATCGGCGCCGTCCCAGGACTCCAGGCTGATCCCATTCGGCACCACGTCTACTTTTGCCGCGGGCACGCCCCTGGCCACCAGGTTCGCCCTGGTGGCGTCCGTGACGGCCACAATCCGGTCTGCGCCATGGTACAGTGCCAGTTCGACAGCTTCCAAAAGCTTAATGATACTCCTATTGCGGAGGGCGCCCACCGCGACAATGGAGTCCGGCCACAGGTCGCGCACCTCGAAAATCCAGGGACGACGCACAAGTTTGGAAGTGAGAAGGCCGGCGCAGGCACAGAAGAATTGAGGCGACGTCGCAACGATGACGTCCGGCCTTGGGATCTTCAGGGCGGCCAACGGGGCCGAGAGCATGTAGCTGATGTACCCAAGCGTCCTCTTCAAGAATCCCTTGTTCGCTGCGACATACGTCCAGACCCGATGGACGTGAATGCCTTCCGTCGTCTCATGCTGCATGGCCAAGCGGCGTCTGTAGCCGTCGTAGACCTTGCCTTGGGGATGATTAGGCACGCAGGTCAGCACGTGTACTTCATGGCCCGCGCGCACCCACTCCCTGCAGTGTTCGAAGGTCCGCACTGCGGGAGCATTGACCTCAGGAGGGAAGTAATGACTGAGGAAGAGAATTCGCATAGAGGTTCAACTGCTCTCAACGGCTCGAAAGCACGCTTCTGTGGTTTCGACCAATTCTTCGAATGGAATGAGGGGATTCCCACCTTTTCTGATTCTGTGAAGATACGCTTCGATCTCAGCCGCGTGACCTTTATCCTGCGAAATCCAGGACCGCATGGCCTCGAACCCGCGCCAGCCATAGCCTTTGAGCTTACGAAAGTTGTCCAGAACCAGAATCTTGCCACCACCGAATACTTCCAGCCGCTCCTTCGGGTATTTCTTAGTGCCATTGGCCCAGTAATGCACCGTCCCGGCTGAGCCGTCCTCAAACCGCAGGGTGATGGTGACCGTATCGCGGGGCACCTCCCGCGGACCGCCCTGTTCCAGCGCCGTGGACTTAACGTCCGTTATCCTGGAGCCTGCTAGGAAGCGAAGCAGGTCCACGAAGTGGCAGGCCTCCCCGATTATTCTGCCCCCGCCCACATCGGGATCCTGAATCCAGTGGTCCGCATCAACCTGCCCCGCATTCACCACCACCATCAGGGACTTGGGGGCAGGCTCACTGTCCAGGAGTTCTTTCATCTTCTGCACAAGCGGGGCGAAGCGACGGTTGAACCCGACATGCAAAATCGGCACTGGGTGCCCACTTTGGAGGAGGGATTCATAGACCGTCTTCACATCGTTTAACTGCTCAGACGTTATGGCCAGAGGCTTCTCCACGAAAACGTGCTTGCCAGCGTTCAGGGCGCGACACGCAAAATGCGCGTGTGAGCTATGAGGCGTCAGGACAAATACCGTGTTTATTTCCCCATCTTCGAATATGGTGTCAACGTCGCTGGTGGCCTCCTCGAAACCGAATTTCCTGCCGGCCACTGACGCATCTGTTCCGCTACGGCTCGCAATAGTCTTCCGCCGCGCTCCGTACTTCTTCAAGAGCGGCAGAATCCTCCGGGTCGCAAAGCTGCCCGCTCCGATGACGCCCACCACCGGCTCGTCCGCAGCCTTGTGAGCCCCGGGCCTCTGGGCAATCGCAACCGTCCGGCTGAAAGCCTCTCCCGCGTGGGGATAGGTCAGGATCGTGCCTATACCCGTCTCACCTTTCGCCAGCCGTTCGTAAAGCGACGGGGCCTCTCCCAGCGGAACCCGCTCGCTTATCAGGGGGCCAACGTCCAGCTTGCCCTCGGCCATGAGCTGCAACACTGCCTCGAAGTTCCGCCGGGCCGTCCACCTCACAAATCCATAGGGATAGTCATGGCCTTTCTCTTCGTATTCAAGGTCGTACCTACCCGGCCCATACGAGCAAGAAACCTGGAAGGTGAGTTCCTTCTGGTAGAAGTCATCCCTGGAAAGCTCAAGCCCTGTCACACCGACGAGGACGATTCTGCCTCGTTTGCGACACATTTGAGCCGCCTGATGGACAGGTTCGCTACTCTTGGTAGCTGCGGTCAGTAAGACACCATCAACGCCGTGCCCCGCCGTTGATTCCATAGCGGCAGCGACAGGGTCATCGCCTCGCGAAAGGTCAATCCCTTTGGCGCCAAACCGCTCCGCCAACTCGACCCGTTCCGACTTCGGGTCTATGCCTATGACCCGGCATCCGTTTGCCTTAAGTATCTGCACGGCCAATTGACCCACCAACCCCAGGCCGCTCACTGCGAAGACCTCGCCGATGGACGGCTCCGCCAGGCGCACACCTTGCAGGGCAATCGCCCCCACCACGGTGAAGGCAGCCCGTTCGAAAGCCTCACTTTCGTCTTCGTACATCTCCAAAAGCGTCCGCGGGATCCGGGCGCACAAGTTGGCCGGCACGCAGACGTATTCCGCGTGAGGGCCGTTCGACACCACGAAGTCGCCGGGGGAGAATCCCCGGACGCCCTCCCCGAGCTCCACCACCACGCCGGCGTTCGAGTAGCCGAGGGCTAGGGGCTTACCCAGCTTATCGCGCACAGCCTCAAGGGTGGGCATCAGGCCGTCGGTGCGGACCTTATCGAGCACCTGGCGCACCTTCTCCGGCTGCTGGCGGGCTTTCTGGATGAGGTTGGCCTTCCCGAACTCCACCAGCATCCGCTCAGTCCCGGCCGAGACGACGCTTGCCCGCGTCCCCACAAGCAGATGGTGCGCCTTGACGGATGGCGCAGGGGATTCAATGACCTCTGTCTTCCCTGTCCCGATGTCCTGCAAGATTTGCTTCGTGTGCATAGGGGATACTGTGTGTGACTCTCAGGACTGCCCCGCAGGGCGGTTCTTGAGTTCGAACATCTTAACTTGGGCGTGAAACTCGTGCTGGGCTCTCAACCGGCAGAAGTAGTAGCCTTCCCGTCCATCCAGGAAGCCTCGTTTCCACAGATACAGGTAAAGGAACAGCAGAGCGGACTTGAACGGCAAACGCAAGAATATCCGCTTCAGTGCTTTTCGCCGTATGTTGGCGTCAGTTGCCATAAGGTCCCGGAGACCATAATTCACGTAAAGCTCATTCCCCTTGAGGCGAAGCTTTGCGTTCCAATCCGAGAAGTCGTTCTGTTTTGACAGCCAGTAGGAGAGGTCCTTTCTGGACTGGTGAACCAGGGGATTCTTCAACCGCCCGGCAGTTCCCTTGCCCAACACCACGTTCTCATGAACCTCTACGTCCCAGCCCCCTTCGTTAGTCATTCCCAAATACTCGTACCGCCCCATTCGGTGCCTGAACAATCTGAGCATCCACCCGTGGTCCCAACAATGCTTCATTTCCCGCCCAAGGAAGTACAACTTCCAGCGGATGTAATAACCACTATGTTCATTGGCTCCGACCGCCTCGAGCATCTCATCCCGCAGGTCGGGTGTAACACGCTCGTCAGCATCGAGGATGAGGACCCATTCGTGCTTGAAATCAAGGTTCTCCAGGGCCCAGTTCTTCTTTTTCGGCCAGCCCCGCTCGTAGTGGAATTGATGCACTTCTGCATCGAAAGCTTTCGCGATCTCTACAGTCCTGTCCCTGCTTTGACTGTCTACCACGTACACGTCGTCAGACCAGCGCACGCTTTCGAGGCATTCGCGGATATTCTCGCCCTCATTCTTTACGGGTATCAGGACGCTGATACTCATCGCATCTCAACAGGGACTTTCCAATGGAACACGGTTGTCTCGGGCGTTGGGAGCTTCTGGATCCCCAAGACCATAGTTTGGATCCTTGCCTGCAACGACGTTCTCGTAGACTTTGAGCATCCGCTTTGCTATCCTGTCCCAAGTGTATTTCGTCTCCACCAGCCTTCGTCCGTTCTCGCCCATTTGGGCTGCCATGTCAGGATTTTCCAGGATGTCTGCGATGGCCGCGGCGAACTTTTCGGCATCCAGGTCTACCCAAGAACCTGCATTATGGCTTTCGACGTCGAGCCACGGCGCCTCACGACTGATGACCACCGGCGTCCCCATAGCCATAGCCTCGGCAACGACGATTCCGAAGTTCTCCGTTCGCGACGGCAGCACGAAAACGCTGGCCGCCTCGTAGGCAGCCCGCTTGTCATCACCGCGCAGTTCTCCGGTGATCAGGCACTTCTCCTCCAGGCCAGCCTTTCGCACCCGCATCTTCAGCTCCCGATCGTATCCCGATGTGGCAGGCCCCACGATCACAAGCTTCGCTCTGCTGCCACCGCTGTTCAATCGGGCAAAGGCCGCCACCAAGATGTCAAGCCCTTTGATCGGATGCAGCCGGCCGAGGTACAGAACGATCTTCTCCTCCGGCTCTATCCCCCATCGGCGGCGCATATCGTCCGCGGTCGTCTTCCGGTCCGTGGCCGGCAGCGTGACCCCGATCGGGACCACGCAGATGGGCGTTCCAATCCCCAAGGCCCGGAGCTCTGCAGCCTCCGGTTCGGAAGTGGCGTGGATCGCTGCCGCGTTTTCCAAGTTCCAACGTTCCCAAAGCTGGAAGTACAGTCGTTTCAGTGTGCAGTTGGTGGAGAATGCGACCGGCCGAAAGGAGCCGGCAGGCCGAATAAGATACGGTACTCCTTGTCGCCGGCATTCCCGCGCCGCGGCAAACGTAGGGTACAGCCACACGCTATGGACGTGTGCGATGTCGAAGTTCCTCAGGTTTGCCTTAAGCGCCTCCTTCAGACCTTGTGAGTAGCCCCATCGCTTTACCAGTGTCGCCGCAAACCGAGAAGTGCTGACCCACGCCGGATCTGGCAACACGCGATCGTCTCCGTCGTACTTGAGGCAGTAGAGGGTCACTGCGCAGCCTTGCCGCGCGAGGTGCTCCGAAAGACCCACGACCACATGGGTCGGCCCGGACGAATTACCCAGACCCGGTATAACCTGCAAAATACGCAACAGCCAAACACTCCTTTTCTGAAGCCTCTGCGTCTGCTTGAGCAATCGTAGAATGAAACAACCTTCTTCGTTTGCCCTTAGTCCGTTGCGATGCAAGCCTTCACCGCTTGGCTGACCCGATCCAGCAGCGGCTCGACTGGCATAGAAGGAACTGTAGGAAGAATAATCCCCCGCTCATGAAGGTCTGCAGATATAGGACAACCTGGTCGGCCGCTATCGTCTACGCACCTGTAAGAACGATAGGGTGGCATCTGATTCAGTGGTACGAAAAACGGGCGCGTATCGATCCCTATTTGCCGAAGTCTTTGAGCCACTACGCTTGCCTTCTTCCCGGGCGGCAGCAGCATATTGGCTAGCCATGGCGCAGGCTCAGCCCATTCTTCCGCTGGGTTTACGACGACTGGGAGGTCCCAAAGCGCATCCCGGTAAGCATCTATAAGTGCCCGTCTTCTTCTCACTATCTGGTCAAAGCGCTCGATCTGCGCAACCCCGAGCGCGGCCTGCAAATTCGTCATACGATAGTTGTAGCCAACTTCAGGATGCCAGTAACGCCTGTGTCGATCCATGGCGTGATCCTTGAGAAACCTAAACCGGCTTGCGAGTTCTTCGTCGTTGGTCACAACACATCCGCCTTCCCCCGTCGTGATAAGCTTGTTCGCATAGAACGAAAAGGTCCCTACCCGGCCAATTGAGCCAACTCTTCTCCCGCGGTACAATGCTCCATGCGCTTCCGCTGCGTCTTCAATCACGGCACAACGCCCAGCTGCTATCTCAAGGATCGCGTCCATGTTTGCTGGATGTCCGTACAAGTGGACGACGATAATGGCCTTGGTACGTGCAGTCATAGCTGCCTTCACAGCAAGTGGCTCCAAGCAGTATGTACGTGGTTCGCTGTCCACAAACACTGGAGTTGCTCCGGCATGCAGAACAGCGGCGGCCGTTGCAACGAAAGTCAACGAGGGCACAATCACTTCGTCCCCGGACCCGATACCTAAGCCCTTAAGTGTCAAGTGCAAAGCAACAGTCCCGTTGCATACTGTCACAACATGCTTTGCATCACAAAGATTCGCCATTCCTTTTTCAAAACGCCCAATAAACTCACCCAAAGAAGAGACCCATCCGGACCGAACTGCCTCTGTCACGTATTGGAGTTCCAGTGGGCCAATGTCCGGTTCAGCAACAGGGTATTCGATTCTTCGCTCAGCGCAGCTCATCCTTACGACTCCGTGTTCAAGTGACAATGCTCAGGGTTGCTCTCGCGAAATCCTCAAAACTGTGAAGTTTCTCGATTCTGGCTCGCGCAGCCTCTCCCATGCGATGTCTCAGACCTGGATCCTCGGATAATAGCACGATCCTGTCCATGATCAACTCCTTGTCATAGGGGCTTAACACAAAACCATTCACGCCGTCCTGGACAGCTTCCTGGGAACCGTCCTCGTTTCCAACCAAGAGCGGCCTGCCACACGCAGCTGCTTCCAGGGGCGTCAGAGGAATACCTTCGCCTCTCCCCGGACCACGGTCGCTTATGAGCACAAAGACATCTGCAAGGCGATAAACTGCTGCAAGATCCTGCTCGGTTATAGAACCCGTAAAGTGTACCCGTTCAGCGGTGCCGAGACTCCGGGCTAGTCGCCGAAGATCAGGTAATGCCGGACCATCGCCGCCTATTATGTAGTCAGCATCCACCTTGCCCCCTGCCTGCGCAAGTAATCTGATGATGCGATGGTACCCCTTGTGCATTTGCACATCTTCCAAGCGCCCCACTGTCATAAGGCGCAATCGGCCTGGGGTCAAGGGGACGCCGTATTTTCGCGCAATGCTAGGCTCCACCGGCCCAGGTGTGAATTTCCTTGTATCAACACAATCCCTTATCACGCGGATGCGTTCACCCCTGAGGCCCAAATGTTTTATCGTCCAGTTCGCAGTAAACTGGCAGTCGGAAACAATCCGATCGCAATGTCGCAGCGCCCATAACTTCAGCCCTCGAAGCCCACTCCACATTTCACGTCCGTAGATATTTGTGACAGATGTTGCCCCGACGGATGTGGCCGCGACTAACGCGACCGAAGAGAGCCCCACGTGATTGGCCCATACAACGTTTGGCCGCAACCTGCATGCAATTCGCAATGCATCCAATGCGAACCGCATTTTACTCGAAACGGATATACCATTGTAGGCTTCTTGAACCTCGATGTCTTCTTCGAACACATCTCCACTGGGAGGATGCAAGGACATTACGAACACCTGCTCAACCCCCGCACTTGCTCTCAATCCTTCTATTTGATACCGGCTGTACCGGGAGATACCACCTTTGTCGAATACGCCGGTTGCTAGATAGAGCACCTTCATCTCTGGCAAGTCACGGAACGGGGCGCGTTGGACACCTGCTGGAGGCAGCCGGCTGTGCGTGTGGCGTTCGCAGACACGGCCTCGGTGCCAAATGACTCATCCATGCTTGGCCCTCGGCCACGGTGGCTGCGCAGCATGGACCTCAGTCTACGAGCCGCTGGCGCAAGGCGCCCGAATGACCACTCCAAAGTCGACTGCCCGTGGGTCGCTGTACCCCACCGCGTCTTGAACCCGCGAAGTCCCTCTGTGATAACACCCCCAAGCTCGAAGTGCCCGCAACCAAGGGAGATCGCATGTCTGAATGCCGAATCAAACAGCGCATGCATGGGGCACGCTCGCAGGGCTTCTCTTTCCCTCGTCATTGCGCCAAGCCACCAGCACGCATTGCGTTCCGTATACAACGCGAACAGGCCCGCTGCCAGCATCCCCCCAACTCTTGCCATCCAAAGCGTTCCCAAGCGCGCTTCAGCCAGTAGCTTGCCACCCTCGACGATCATCTGGCGCCGGAACTTCACGTCGTGTCCGACACGGCGGATCGTTTCAGCCTGCAGGTCATAGAACTCCAGGTAGTCTTCCACGTCATCGGCAATCGCGATCTGGACCCCCCGCTTGCCCGCGCGCCCGCCCGTCGCCCCCAATGACAAGGTCCGCCGCCAGCGTCCCCCCTGCCTCGCTCAGCGCGCGGATCAGGCGATGGTATCCTTTGTGCATCTGGCCTGTTTCAAGCCGGCCCAGCGTCATGAGCCGCAGCCGCCCGTCGCGCAGGGGCACCCGGTAGCGCTCGGCGACGGCTGCGTCGGGCTCGCCGGGCGTGAAGCGCTCGCAGTCGACGCAATCCCAGATGACCGTCATACGATCGGCGGACATGCCCAGATTGTCCTGCGTCCATCGGGCGGTAAAGTGACAGTCAGAAACGATGTGGTCGGCCCGGCGCAGCGCCTTCGCGCGCGCCCCCCCGAGCCCGCTCCACATCTCGCGGCCGTAGATGTTCACCACAAATCGGCCACCGGCGAGCCGGGCCGCCATCTGCGCGAGCGGGCCGAGATTCACGTGGTTCGCCCAGACGACGTCTGGTCGGCTGCGCCATGACTGCCACAGGGCTTGGAGGGCATAATGCACCTTGCCGGGCATAGTAGGGCCGCTGAATGTCTTCTGAACCTCGATGGCTTCCTCGAACACGTCTCCCCGGCAGGGAAGAAGCGACATGACGTAGACGTTCCCCGCACCGAACCGCTCCCGCAGGCCCCTGATCTGGTACCGGCTGTAGCGGGAGATGCCCCCCTTGTCGAAGACGCCAGTGGCGAGGTAGAGGACCTTCATCCGCGCTCCTTCCTAACGTGCGGGCGCTCGAAGCCCGGCCGGAACTTGACCATACGGGCCGGGTTCCCGCGGGCGACACACCCGGCGGGCACCTCGCCCTTCAGTACAGAACCCGCGGCCAGCCATGCGTTCTCTCCCACGCGGCTTCCCGGAAGCAGGATGGTGTTCATGCAGACTGCGGCGTTGTCGCCCACAACGACTGGGCCGCTGATCATGAACTGGCGGTCGTCCGCCACGAGCCCCACGAAGGAGTACGTCGTGGTATCGGACGGGTCGTCAGGGTTCATGTAGTGGTGCGAAAGGCTGTATATCTTCGATTCCGCGGCAATGGTCAGATCCGACCTGATGCTCACCCCGCCGTGACCCTGGATGACGACGCCGGCAGCGCTGTGGCACCGGCTGCCGACCCGCAGAACTCCCGGTGGCACGTCGGGTCCCCGCATGAGCCGTTTGTGCGAACGGGCGTCGTCCGGATTATTGCCGGCGACCAGCATGACGCCCCGGTCGATCCAGACGCGGTCGCCCAGGTGAACGGAGCCGGGGTTGGCGATGAGCACGCCGGGCTCGATGCGCACTCCCCGCCCCATGCTGCCGAGGCGCAACCGATAGTAGAACCGTCGCAGGAGTATGCCCAGCCGGCCTTCCATCTGCACGATGAGCGTGCGGAACGGGTCGAACAACACGCCCGCCAGAGCCCGGAGCACTCTTCGCATCGCTGCGCCTCCCGCAATGAGTCAGACCGGTACCGCCACCGCTCCAGGGGCTCCCCGGCCGGTGACGGCGTACAGCGCTCTCACAATGCCGTCGGTCGCCTTCTCGACGGTGAACCGACGGCTCCTCCGGCGGGCGTTGCGCCCCGTTTCACGCGCTCGTCCGGGATCGGAAGCCAGCTCCATCATGGCGGCGGCGAAGGCGTCCGCCTCCCCGGCCGGGAATACCAGCCCCGTTCCACCGGGGGTGATCAGGTCCTCGCGGCAACCGACCGCGTCGGCCACGATCGCAGGAAGCCCGAAGATCTGCGCCTCGTTGACGACAAGGCCCCCCACGTCTCGTGGAAGGAGCAGAGCACGAGGGCGCCGCGAACCGCCGCTCTCCGGCGCTACAACTACCGGCTGACACCTTCCCGTGCCCACAAGTACATGGTAGAGGAACTCAAGCAGGGCAAAGGTTCCCCCTGAACCAGTTGGTGGCTGCGTTATCAGGCCCACCCATGGCAGCGCTTCTTTCATGTCTGCGCTCTGGGCTCTCTCCTCATAGCCTCAGCAGTTCAGGCTCGTGGCGTTCCTGTCCCAGTATTCAACAACAGCTCGCTCGATTACGGCCGCCGCCACAGAGATGTCCTGGGCCTTTGCTATCTCTCGACTGGCTTCGCCCATTCGTCGGGTCAGCCCAGGGGAATCCATAAGATTCTCAATGCATTTCTGGAGACCCAGGATGTCTCCCGTGCGGTAGACAAGTGCGTTCCGACCCTCGCCGTCTACTATAGTGCATGACGCGCATGACCTTCTTTACCCGAAGGGACGAACTAACGCACAGAAGCCCAAATACCCAGCACGGCGTCCTCAATGGCTGTCGCCGCAACCCGAACATCCTGAGTCTCCGCAATCCGCAAGCTTTCTTCCCCCATCTTCTTGCGTTTGGCAGGTGACTCCGCGAGTTCTGCAATACTTTCCGCCAGTTGATGAACATTGCCGCAACGATACACAAGCCCGTTTACTTCATGCCTGACTACATCATTGGGCCCTATACACCCGAGACGGTCGGAGGCGATAATTGGAAGGCCGCATGCTGCCGCTTCCGTTGCGACAAGGCCATGAGGCTCTCTGCTAGACGGTATCGCCACAACATCAGCCATTCTGTAAACCGATAGAATGTCTGATTGATTTACAAAACCAAGCCAGCGAACTGAGTCTGCGGGGAGGTTATCCCTCGCCCAAGTGCCGAGCGCTTCTTCCAGAGGCCCGGAGCCAGCGACTACGCCAACAGCATGGGGATAACGCACTTTGAGCAGTTTCAGTGCCTCCAAAACATCCTTAGGGCGTTTCCAGGGCACAAGTTTGCCGCAGAAAAGAATTGCCAGAGCTTCCTCGGGGATCCCGTGCCTTTTCCTGGCCTCCCGTCGCACCGAATGCCTTTCCCTGTCACCCATGCGCGTGAACCTGCTTAGGTCAACCGGAAGGGGACACCGCCGGATTCGCGACTCGGATGCGCCATATCGTTTGAGGTATTGCAGGTTTCTGTCGCTTGCCGCACAAAAGATGCCAATGTTCCTGAAGAAGTACCGCAGCACACACTGCTTCGCAGCGCGCTTGAGAAGCCCTCGATCCCCCAGAACATTCGTATCGCTTACATAAAGCAGCAATCTGCCTTTCCGTGCCGCCCATCTCCATGCACGCCAAGCCATCCGGTTTGAGTAGCCATAGACGAGCACAGCATCGGCGTCGTATCGTTCGAGCGCTCCCACCAATCGCGAAGAATCTATGGCCCAGAACCCACGCCCGCTGACCGCGCTGCCTGGCTCAAGAAACTGGTGAGGATAGCCGGAGGTCAGGTCCACATCCCATTGCACCTCTCGGCCGAAGCCTGGGTCGTACGCTGCCTTCGCTCCGCAGTCCGAGTAGTAGAATACCGATAGATCAAGACTGCCCGTTTCGGCAATCCGGCGGTAAACGGGAGCATAATGTTGGGTGGGGTGAGTTGCTACGACAGCAAGTTTCGGCCGAGAGGCCATCTTATTGTTCACGCCCATGCTGACCACCTTCGCAGCTGCATACGTTCTCTTGGCGGGTTACCGAATGAGGGGCGTATGGGCCCGTGCGATACTTGTCTGCGCTTTCGCGGCACGAACCCGGCTGCAGGAAACCAAGCCGACACCTATCAGCACATTCCAATAGAACTGGAAGAATGGGTCGTCAAAGTGCTGGCCTGCGGTGACGAACATTACCGCATGGCCAACAACAAAGGCCAGAATCAAGCATTGGATAATGCCTCGTGACCCAGCACGCCTTGCGTTCTTCAGAATGGAGTTGACCACAGCCGCAAACATCAGAACAAACGCAATCAACCCCAAAACACCCACCTCCGCCACGATCCTTCCAAGGCCGAATTCGGCCTCCCAGGTCTTTCCTGTCCAAAAAGGTTCCAGCCTGGCGTACTGCCCAACGCCGAGAGTGTGTGTTCCGGTACCGGCCCCGAAAAAGCCCACATTATCGACGACGCGCAGTGGTGCGTATAAGCCTCTAACTAACCGAGCCCAAGAACCTTCTCGAAGCGTCTCAATTCTGCCCATGTAATCGTGGCGCTCGGCACCTGTCACCCCTACAATCAGAAGTTCAACAATCACACCGATCACGCATATCGAGAGTAACACCTTCACGAATGGCTTTCGCGACCCGTCACGATGTTCTACCATCATACGGACAGAGGCAAAGATGCCGAGAGCGATGAGCACCAACATGACGTACTTGCGCCGCGCTGACAAGAAGATCGCCACCGTATTTGCCGCACAGGCCAACGAGAGGAGTGACCAATGTGCGCCTCCGCCGGCAACTAGCAACCCCAGCCCAAGAATGAGGCCGGTGCTTGCATGGAGCGCAAGTATTTCTCCTGATCGCATCAAGCCAGCTCTCATCGACACATCCATCCCAGGGGTGCCCACAATGGAGTAGGAACCTTCTCGGACGGGACCCAAGAGACCGAAGGGGCCGCGGCCAACCATGTGTTCAGCGATGCCGCTGAAGGAAACAATGGAACTGCACAAAACGAAAACCGCAAGAAAGCGGAATAAGCGGGAGTTCTTCTCGGCGAGCCACATGCCCAACAGCATAGCCGGAAGAAAGCCGGCCCTCACCATGAAGCCCACTGCCGGCGTGAGCGGTGACGTGATGACCGAGATCGAGACAACCATTCCAAGGGCGACGGTAACCGCCCACAGGCCGAAAGCCCAGGTTGGCGGCCGGCTTGCCCACCACAGTAACTTAAGCCTTGGTCCCAGGGACATCAGCGCCAGGATGAGGACGAATAAGAAGTACACAAAAACGAGTCCCTGGAGATACGTTGGCCGGCCCGGCATTAGCTTCCTGAAAGCGTCCTGAAAGAAGCCAACGCACAAACAACTGGCAATGAGCCATGTAAAGCGCTCCGTTCGGACAGACGCTTCTCGGCTACGCTGCCATACCTGCGAGGATCCATATACAGGCCGCTCCCGCGGTCGTGCGTGAGAAGCATGCAACGGCGCGGACGGACCTGGTCTTTGGTTTTGCGATAGTAGTGCGTTCATGTGGCGCATATGTTCGGGCCTATCTCCTGTCCCGGCAAAACAAAGCCCGCACAAGTGCCTTCAAGTCGGCAAGAGGGCGCAGCAACCCGCGGCATGCCCAGCCCGGCAGCAGGGTTACCGCATACCACCCGGTTGCTCGGGCCCGGCCTCCGGCCGCGTGACGCCACACCTCGGGGCCTGCGTTCAAGAAGGCTCTTGCGAGTTGAGGAAAGCCAGCCACGCATGTCGCACGAACACAACAGAGGTAGTTGTTGCCTAGGACTCGCAACGCCTTCCCCTCTGGGCAACCGCTGGCCATGACCGCCCGGCAAACCGACATGATGGCCTTCTGGCGGGACTCTTGATCAGTCTTTCTGTACCTTGGCCCCCTCGTAAGTCGGGCGTAATTGTGAGCCCTCCTTATGGCCTGAACCTTGTTGACATGGAAGGCCTTTCTCACAAACAGCATGGCGCGTGTGTTGTACTCCCAATCCTCGAATGGCCATAATCCCTCATTCCATGGTCCTGTGGCGACCAAGACATTTCGCCGAAAAACCGGGACCATCGTTTGGAGTCCGTTCACGGCGACCTCGCCCGGAGTCGTGTTTTCGGCAATATTGCCTTGCGCCGCCACGCTCGTCTTTCCCGTCGCGCAATCAAGGTCACTTCGCAATGAATAGACGATGTCCGTTTCCTGCCAAGAGTCCATCCGCTCGACCGCGCACGCCAGCTTGTCCGGCATGAGCAGGTCATCGGAGTCGACGAACTGGATGAATTCGCCGTGCGACTCGATGAGGCCCAGGTTGCGGGCGGCCGAGACACCGCGGTTTTCTTGGTGGAACGTGCGGGGCTCGAACTGCGGGTCGCCAGCGTGTCGCTTGCCCCACTCTTCCAGGACCCCGGGCGTGTCGTCCGTGGAACCATCATCCACAACGACCAGCTCGATCGGCCGGTAGGTCTGGGCGAGGACGCTATCCATGGCCTCTGTGACCAGCCGGGCGCGGTTGTAGGTGGGAATGATAACGGATACGAGCCCGGGCACGTACTCCTCGCTCATCCAGCGCCCGTGGGAGGTGGACGGCCAGAGTTGTCGGGCCTTCTCTTTGTCAAGCATAGTTCGGGCGCGGTTTGCGTGCGACCGCTGTTCCACGCGGCCACAATGACGCTCACAGCGGACTTGGTGCGAGCGCCGAATCTTTTGAGTAAGTAACCGGTGAAAACCGCCAGGCTTATGCCTCATGATGGGCGGCGTGCTCTTACGACTTCTCGGAGGATACGGCGAATCTGCGAAGCTTGTTTGGGCCAAGTCAACACCTCCACAGCACGGCGCATGGCATTGCTACCAAGTCTATCTCTCCAATCCCTGTCACTTAGAAGGTCCATCATGGTCTGTGCGACCATATGGGGGTCCTCAGGGTCGACGATAAGACCAGTCTCTCCATGCAGCACGGCCTCTGGAATTCCACCAGTCCTTCCACCAATGGAAGGAACTCCGTGCAACGCTGCTTCCAGAAAAACAATGCCAAAACCCTCGCCATGGCCTCCAGGCAAATCTCTGCTTAGCATGACAAAGCATTCCGCCATTTCCAGCAGACAATGTTTCTCCGCCTCGGAGACGTGCCCCCCGAACCAGACGTGATCCTCCAGCCCCAGATCCCTGCTAAGGGCTTCGAGCTTTTCTGTGGCGTTCGCCTCCCCTTCCTCTCCTGCAACAACATATATCACCTCCGGCACGCACTTCACGACTTCCGCAACAGCCCTAAGCGTGTGCTCAATGCCCTTATGCCGTACAAGGCGACAAATAGTCAACAGCACCCGCCGGTTCGACAATCGGGCCAGATCCGCCACTTGCTCGCAGCAGTCTCTCCGGGCCTCAGTCTTTCGGAACGGCACCCTAACACCCGGATGTACCACATGAACATTCTGTTGTTTGGGGGCCGTTTGCCGGCATAATCCGGCTGTGTAACGGCTGTTCGCAACGACAGCGTCAATATGGTTCATTACCCACTTAAGCGCCAGGTGTACTATCCTTGAGTTCTCACCCAGAACCTCCTTATCATGGGCTAATAAAACGATAGGGACGGCTTTCACACGACTTGCCAAATACGCAGCATCGAAGTACCCAGACGTATGATTCAACAGGCATACGTCAGGTGCGAAGGACATAATCGCGTCCATTACTGTCTTGAACCGTTTCCCGAAACGTAGCACTCGGCCCATTATGCATCCGGTGCGTCCATATTCTGCGCGGGGGACGCGTGAAACAGCATAATCGACCTCCTCATCAAAAGCAGCAGCACCCGGCATAGGCACGCTGACAACCAAGATGCTGTCGCCGGATTTGTGCAGTTCGGACGCCAGGCAATCCGTGTATTCTGCCACACCACCTGACCTGGGCTTGAAATCATTCGCCAGTATTAGAATCCTCATTGCCCCATAACTCTCGGTTCAGATACTTTCTGAATGAAATATTCTAAGCCAGCTTATTCACGAGGCGCCGGGGTATTTTAACGGAAGTGACGCGCTCGAAAGACGTTACGCTAAGAAATGCGGCGGCTCGAGAATCACAGAGTGTTTTTCGTCGTGGAGCGCCGCATGGCCAACATCATGGTGAGCCCTTACACGGTAAGGTGTTGTGTAGACAGCGCGCATCTCGGCTTGCATGGTGAATAACGTGGGCTAAACACCTTCTTTCCGAGCAACACGAAGTTCCCTGCCGGCCACCGCTTCCACTTGTGCCATGGACCCGCGCCAGCATGTATCCCTATGAAGGGATGCGACAACGCAGTTGACTCTGCAAGAATCCTCCTACCGCTCTCCATCTCGTTGCGCGAAAGATGCAAGCAAGGCCAGCGGTCAGCTTCAGAAATGTCCACGTTCAGCTTAAGGGAGAGCACGGCTAAACTCTCGTCAGTCTCGTGCGAGAGGCGGGATTCGGCCAAGGAGACTCTGCTTTCCGTTAGCCACAGCTCTCTTCCTAGTGCTAGAATGACCTCCGCAAGCGGCAGTAAGCAAGCACCATACGTTTGGAAGATTACGTCATAGGCCCAGAACTCCAGGCCCGTAACATATCGGTAATGACTCGTTCTCATATCCCCCCACGGAATCAAGTTATCAAGAAGCCCCATTGGGTTGAACACTTCGCAGTATGCATCCGAACCTACCAGCGCCAGATGCGCGCCTGGAAGATTCCGTCGTAGCAATCGGATAGTCGGCTCAAGTAAGATAGCATTGCCGTAGAAGAAGCCTCCTTGGCAAAGGAGAACTATCCTGCTCTCATTGTAGTCATTGCGTCGGCTCCGCCCGCATCCCAAGGCTCTCAATACGTGTGCTCTGATCAATCGCTTGATAGTTCTGGTCCGCATGCGCGCAAATCCTCCGGCACTACGAATGCCTCCGCACGACACTCATGCGCAGAGTACATCCACGAACTGCTTGAGACGCTTGAGAGACCTGAATAGCATTGGTCGGCAACGCATAGGCACGCATTTCACAACCCGAATGGTCTCCAGTTGACACCGTTGCCGAACGTTCTGGCAAATACGGAATCCTCGGGCATGTGAAACGTTTGCGAGGTAATCATGGCCGCCGAGCACGCAGGAGTAGGCAAGCACAAAGTACCGAGCTGTCAACGCTTCCACCGTGTTTCGGTCCATTTGCAGTGTGGCGCGCATTGCCGTCTCCATGCTCTGCGTGACCAGCAACCTGTTTTCCAGCGCCTTGCGGCTTCCATTCAAATCGGCAATTCTGCCATGTGCATGAACCCGGAAAGCGCTCAAAACGCCCGGCACATAGGCGATAACTGGCTTGCGAGCACAAAACCTCACGTGGTATTCCCAGTCTTGTTGCTGCACGAGTCCTTCGTGCCATGGCCCGTTTGCCACGCACGCTCGTCTGCGATACACGCCAGACGCTACGCACCACAATGGTTTGGTGATGAAGTCGGGAAGCAGTCGTTCACTGGGCCTGCCACAGTAGGCCTCGGAATTCCAGTCCGGCTTGTCTTCAAACTTTGCGGTCCCAGAGTAAACGAAGTCCAGCTTGGGATTATCATTCAGCGCTGCGACCTGACGCGTCAGTTTATCAGGGTGCAATAGATCATCAGAGTCGAAGAACTGGATGAATTCGCCTCTGGATTCGACAAGGCCTAAGTTGCGGGCTCCAGGGGCGCCCCGATTCTCTTGGAAGAAGTAACGGAGCTTCAAATGCTTATCGCCAGTAGGTTTCCTGCCCCATTCAGCGACTGCCTGTCTCGTGCTGTCGGTAGAGCCATCGTCCACAACAATGAGTTCGATGGGGCGATAAGTCTGTGTCCACACTGAGTCCATCGCTTCGACCAGAAACTGCGCCCTGTTGTAGCTAGGAATGACTACTGACACCAGCGCTGGCTCAAACTCGTCGCTCATCCACCTGCCATGGCAAGTCCAGGGCCAGAAGCGTTTATCAAGCATGTCTTCCGTTACTCACGAGATTCGTTTTCGGCGCCGACTTCCGGAGGATGAACATGCGATGAGTCGGGTTTTCCAAGATTCTGTAAGTCTTGACTACATCAAAGCCCGCCTCCTCTATGCAAGCCATCACTCTTTCCAAGGGGTATCCCTTTTTGCCGATCTCCCAGTAGTGTTCACCGTCGAACTTGTGTTCTGAGGCTTTGCTAGTGGGTAGGGAAAACGAGCACCGGCCGTGACCCAACCACGGCAATGTGAATTCAATCCGGTAGAAACGCAGGGTATGGTCGGGCAGACTGATTACCGCCATCCGACGGCTCACACGACATATCTCGCAAAGAGCCTTGGCAAACCCTGCAAAAGGGAAGTGCTCAAGCACTTCGAAACACGCCACCACATCAAACGAGTTGTCATCCAACGGCATATCTGTCACCGAAGCGACCACGTCCGGCTCGAGGGATTCATCGAAGTCCAAGGTCGTTACCTTCAGGCCGACCTTCCTCAGCAGGTAAGACATGAGGCCGTTGCCAATGCCAACTTCCAGGATCGTCTCCGGCTTTAGGGACATGATCTCCCGGAGCTGGTAGCCGTAGGAGGCAAACCGCGCCGGGCTGAGGTAGCCCGGGCGGAAGTAGAGCTCCCTCTGCACCTGGGGTTTCAGGTCATGTTTGCCGTCACGGTTCATGCTGTGCGGATGGACCTCCAGGCCTTGACGGCATAGACGGACACACCCCGCTTGAACCACCTGCCGGTAAGCAGCACGGCAGCCCCGCAGACCACCACCATCGCCGACCCTCATGCAGCCCCACTTCAGGCAGCTTCAAGGACTGGTTTCCACCCAGTTTGACAACTTCACCCAGCAGCAGTACCCTGAATGCCGTCAACTTGGGCCGGATAGCTCAGCTTCATCGCGTGTCGTGAATAGGATGGGTTAGATCTGCACCCGTACAGAAAGCGCTTCACGCCCTGTGCTGGTAGCGGGTGATACGCTCATCAAGAATTCTGCCGTCACGGATGATGGTCGCCTTCCGAAGAACAGGATTGTCGCAGCCCCCGGACAGATCGCTCACGAATCTGGCCACTACCCTGCTAATGGACTCTGTCGCCGTTCGGAAATACAGCGCCGGTGTATGATCCACTGCGTAGTGGAGCACTCCCCTGTGATAGTAAACCGGATCTGCAATACTGGTCGGCCGGCTCGTTTCGATGCCCATGCCCTCATCGCAACTGATGTCAATGATCATACTCCCAGGCTTCATTCTCTCCAAATCCTCTTCGTAGACCAAGTGATCGGTCCGGAACACATCCCAGAGGACCGCGTTGATGATCACATCGTACTTGGCGATTTCGGTTCTCAACAGTGGTGATGTTCGGCGGTCGTAGACCATGACTGTGCAGCCGGCCCGCTCTACCGCTCGGATAGCACCTCTGGCGACGTTGCCTTTTCCGATGATTGCCACCGTGCAGCCGTACGGAACGCGGCCCAGTTGCAGAAAGGCATGCGCCACGGCGGCCTCTCCCGATATCTCATTATTCCGCCAGAAGCTGTGCCTGCCTTCCTCGAACATCTCCTCCCACGCGATAGCAGTCATTCGATTGCTAAGCAGAACGTCCGTTATCCTGCGCCCTTGAACAGCATGTATCCAGCCAAAGAGCGTCTTCCCGGGCCGGAAATAGCCCGCGGTAAGCACAGGTTTCGGATCGCAGATGATCGGACATTCGTCAACTTCGCCACGCTCAGCAACTCTGGCTCCGTGCAACTCATAGGCCTCATCATTGTATCCGAGGGTGTCACCGTAGCCGCGTTGGAACATGAGCAACGATGCATCGGGGACCCCTTCTAGGTCATGCGGAAGAAGCGCTCGCCGGCGTTCGTCTTGCTTCTCCGGTATCGGGAAACCTAATCTGTTTATGGCATCACGCGCGATGAGTCCACGGCTGACCACCTCGTCTGATTGGACCGGCCGGGTAGCCTCGAACTGTCTTCCGTTACTCATGCCATGAACCATCGATCACCAACACGTGTGTTCCACAAGACTATCGAATGCGGTGCATCAACCACACGCCTAACGTCATAACACGCATAAACAGGCTGCATCTGTGTACCCAAAAGTCCATGGTGAGCGCGAAAGGATCGTAGCCCAAGATGTCGCGTATCTGTTGGCCGCTACCCCTGTGGACATCGTGCCAAAGGTCCTGTATCACACGACTGCTTCCAATATAACGCGGCCAGTTAATCCATGAGCCGGCCGTGCCAATTCCATCCGGCGTCCTCCTCTGAATCCTTTCTTTCAACAGGGACCACCGTGCCCACCCTTTTCTAGCCGCCTTGGCTGCTGCTCCGTACAGCCAGCTGCCATCGACTCTTGCCCCCGTGTTAGCGTCCGGGACGCTTACTGCTTTGCCGGATATTCTCGCCAAGGTTTCCACCCATAGCCCACGGTTAAGCTTCATGTTGGCTGGGATTCTTTCGAACATCCCCAGGAACCTGCTGTCTGCAGTCACCATGTCCAGTGGAAGCGTACGCCACATGATCGTCCCGAATGCGCCGTCGCCTCCGCGTGACATCGGGGCGAGCCTGCGAAACTCCACCTGCATTCTGTCCTGCAACGAGAGTCGAGTCAGGTCAATGCCGTCGTACCGCGCCTTCAACCTAGCGCCCACCTTGTCAGCAAGTTCTTTGTTCTCAATGTCGAAATGTTCAGCATACCACTTATAGCCGAATCTCCCCAGTCGCTCCCTGCTCGGGAAAATTCCCAGTGGTTTGTAGACTTCTTTGTCTACCGCGACGCCCTTAAACAGATCATCTACGTGCCAACCGGTCAGCAGTACGCCGAGCTTCAATGCGTCTAGTGCCTTGCTAAATCCTGCAGTATGCGCCTGCGAGATGTCCCACATCCCACCCGAGATCCTAACGGCTTCGATGGCGTTTTGGCCATAATAGTCGAAGTCTCTCGTCAGAATCACATGCTCAACACCGGCCAGGCGTGCCAGCCTCTCGGCGTAGGCAGTTTCCCTGTTGCGCTGATTGCAGAAAGTAACCGCAACCATATCTCTCTCAGCCTCTTCCGCCGAGAAAAGAAGTGCGCGCGAATCCAAGCCCCCGCTGAGAAGCAATCCTGCCTTCCCCGTGGCGCCTCGAATACGAAGTCTTACAGCGTGCTTCACCGCATCGGCCAATTGCGTCGCGCAATCATTAATCGTCAAAGTCTCGTCAACATTGACTGTCGGTTCCCAATATACATTAATCCTCCGCCAGCCCCGGGCGTCCCACTGATAGACTGCTCCGGAATCAAGCTGCCTTATATCGCTGTAGTACGTGTATGGATGGATGCTCCGCTCCGTCGCAAGGATCTCCGCCATTGTTGCTTCATCCAATGGCAGGGGATGCGGAAAGCTCGAAGCCAGAACGTCTGGATGGCTGCACACGGCTGTTTCATCCCTTGACCCCGGGTACGCGACGTAGAGTGGGAAGAAACCCATCTGGTCCGTCACTATGAAACAAGTGTCCGCGCGGTGGTCAAAGAACACGATGCCGCCGGCGCCGTTGATAGGGTGCAGGCTCGAAGCGCCGCGGGTCTGATACGCTTCAATAAGACTATCCAGCTTTCTGTCGAGCCTGGTGTCGTCCACTGCATCGTATACTTTGCCGAGAACCGCGATAGATATACCCAGATCTGCCCTATGGGCGACCGGCGCAAAGGGATCATGCCCAATCCAGGTCACCGCGAAGCGGAACCGCCCCGCCCGCCCGTGCATCCACTTCGCCCAGGGCACAAAGCATAGCTTGCTGGTAAGCTGCTCTATTGCCTGAGCGCCCTGGCTCCTCCTATCGATGAAGATCCCGCTCATAGGTCGTCAACCTGAACAGACACAGAGAGCCTTGTGTCCCTCACGGTTCTCACAGTCTACGGGGGGGACGCACTACTGTCTGGGCAAGTCTTGCAAAACTCTTCAAATGCCTCAGGCGAGGACGGACGCGTCTCACACGGCTAAGCCCTGAGAAGAACAGGCTAATCTCGTCTATCCGCCGAAGCACCGCGAATAGTGGTCCATAAACTGGGTATGGCGAATTCAGGAGGGTTTGATAGACTCTCCAGGACCCCCTCTTCGTGTAGCCTGTGTGCTCTCGAAGGAGCACATCGGAATGCGCACGGCCAACGAAAACAGGCTTCGTCTCTGAAACGCCCACATCTACTGTCCACGCAAGCCTCAACAGCAGCCCCAGCCTTTGCCGCCCCGTTTCCCCCGCCTGGGAGATGCCTTCCGGGCCTGCGATGCGGAGGACACCCCCTTCATATATCTGCGGAGCAAACAGGAAATTCCCGAGGCTGTAAGCGGTTACACCCCTCCCTTTCCGTTCTATGCCTTGAACAACATGAGGATGATGCCCAAGGATCACATCAGCCCCCCACGAGTGCAACAGCCGTGACATCCTTCTCCTATCAAGAGAAGGCCAGATGGTATCTTCTTCTCCCCAATGAACCGTAAGTATCTTCAAGTCAGCATTGCTGCGTGCAAGATCCTCTTTTACAAGTGACGGTTCAAGCGGCGCAACACCGAACCTGTCTGAACCAGCTCGAGGAGGTCCCTTAACCCATTCACCAGTCCAGGAATACCCAAACACATCAACTGATACACCTTCAAACGAAAGACAAGCAGGCTGTCTTGCCTCTTCGATATTGCTGCCGGCTCCACAATACAGAACATTCAATTTCCTTAGTACGCGCCGCGTATTATCGAATCCAGCCAGCCCGCAGTCAAATATGTGGTTGTTGGCCAACGAAACGACGTTCACGCGGAGTTTATGCAGAATATCTGCCGACCAGGGGGGAGCCCACAATCTTATTTTGTCGGCGAGTATTATGTTGCTGCCATCATCGAACGGTGCTTCTAAGTTCGCCACGACCACGTCTGCGGTATCAAGATGGTGGTATAGTGGCTGAAAATCCACTTCAGCAACCTTCTTCGGAGTACTGAACGCTGGCCCTCCGAGCATAAGGTCACCCAGGCCGCAAACTGTCACGCACCTTTTTGGCATGGATGGAATCCCTGATTGTACGAAGAGAAAAGTTAGATAACTTCAGTGGCGTCAGCTCTACCGTGTGCATGGCCGGAGCGAAGGCTTTCCCACATTCGCTTAAGCGTCTGCAGAAAGTTGCGTAGGTCGCTCAAGACACTCGATTCAGAGTACAGCGCGCAGACGCCCAGGCATGTGGGGAAGTAAACGATCGCCCCGGCCACAATAGCCGCGAGCAGGAGCAATGCCTGGTTGACAAAGGCACCGGAGTACCGGCTGAGCACAACTGCCGGATAGGCGAGCGCTGCCATCATGGCAGCACCGCCGACCAGTGGGGGGATCAGCGCCCTGCCCAGAACCCGCGTGGGCCTGTCCAGAACCCGGCCTAAGCAGTAGAAGTACGCAGCGAACATGCTCAGCGCACTCACCACCACTGCAAGAGCAGCTCCTTCAAGCCCAAACAGCAGGATGGCGGGGACAATGCATGCCACAAGTCCGATAACCCGAGCTACCTGTGCATAGAACTCGTACTGAGGTCTACCAGAGCCCAAGAAGAACGAACTCCCAGTGGACGCGACACTCTTGATAAGCTGAGCGAATGCCAACAGTTGAATGGGTAGAACTACTGGAAGCCATTGCTCACCGAGAACAAGGCGCACGGTCGGACGCGCCAGCAGGACCATCCCGAGGCATGCAGGCACGGATAGCAGCCCGGTGAGCGCTACTGCACGCTCATACACCCTCTGAAGGCGTCTGCGGTCATTCTGCACCTTGGCGTAGCCCGGCAACAGCACACCGGATACAGCATACGTTGTCTCCTCCAAGGGCAGGAGTGATAGGCGGTATGCCATGGCGTAGAAACCCAGTGCGGCAGTGCCCAGCAGCTTGCCGACCATGAGGTTGTCAAGATACATGCCCGCATAGATCATCACCGAACTGCCCAGCACCCACCGGCCAAATCTGAATAGCTGGCGGGCGTGGGTGGGATCAAGTTTGGGGCGGGGCCGATAAGGGTGCAGGACGTACGACAGGACGCTCCGCGCGCCGGCCGCGGCCACGCCGGCCCACACCAGCGCCCAGACGTTGCGGAGCCTGTACGCCAGGACAATGCCCACGGTCAGGCCGACGACCTCCGAAAGCACGTTGTAGGCGACCTGCCTGTGGAACTGGAGTTCCTTCTGGAAGTAGACGATGCCGATGTTGACGAACCCGCTGAGGGCCACGGAGAGGGACATGAGCCGCATGAGGGGGACAGCTCTCGCCTCGTTGAAGAACCAGCCGACGAGGGGGGCGCCGCTGAAGAGGACGGCGGCCAGTATGAGGCGGCGGATGACCTGCACGGTCCAGGCGGTGTCGAGGTACTCGCCGATGTCGCCCTTGCGCTGGATGAGGGCGGTGTCGAAACCGGTCTGGGTGAAGGTCTCCAGGATGGCGAGCGCGAGCATGACGATGCCGAACAGGCCAAAGTCCTCCGGCGCCAAGAGCCGTGCCAGGATGATGAGCTTGAGCATCTGCATGCCGCGGCCGGCGACCTTGCCGAGGAAGACCCAGCCGGCCCCCTTGACCACGCGAGTGGTCAGGGATTCTTTGGAAGTGCTGTCCACGAGCGATTCAGTGTTCGTTGTATCCATGTCAGCCATTGTTCTGCGCCGGCTTGGCCGAAGCCGGATCAGGCGTCCCCTAACGCTGAGTCAGGAGAGGTGTCAGGTTCTCGGCGACTTCCGTGGGTGACCTGGTCTCACAGTACCAGTTGCTCGTTTCCTGCAACCCCTGCTCCAGGGAGTAGGACGCCGAATAGCCCGTCCGCTCCCTTACGAATGAGGCGTCAACCGCAAGGTGCTTCATGCCGACCGGCATGTCCCTCAGGTACTTCATTCCGTCCGGCGGGCGCCAGCTCATCAGCTCGAACACCCTCTCACAGGCTTCGTTGATGCTGATGAAGTCCTCAATCCCAAGCAGTCGACCACGGCTATCAGCAAGTTACTCCTCAGTCTGGCGCGGTCCATGCATGGCCTCCGTTTGCGACACGCTCGATGTTCACGGACAGAGCCTTGGAGAGCACTTGCAGGATTTCCGGCACTTCGCGTGAGAGCGGAAGGCCGTTCGTCACCTTCTGCACCTGCAGGCGGCCGAGGTGCGTGCCGTTGGCCCGCAGGGGGAATACGGCAGTCCATGTGACGTCATCCTGTTGGTGGCCATTCAGGCCGTTCTGCCAGCGGAAGTAACGGCCGGCTCCGACGTTGTTGCCCGGCAGGCCGGACAGCGCCAAGTCGACCCGGTCCAGCTCCATCTTTTCCGCGGCCCGAACGAAGGTCCACCAAATATCCTCCACGGACTGGGCGTTCCGCATGCTACCCGAAGCCACATATCCAGCGGAGCGGGAGCGAACACGATGTTCTCGCTCCACAAGGTAGTCGGCTACCCTCTTCCTGAACAGCCGGTACTCGTTGCGACCGAGGGTCCGGATCGCGATGAACGTCAGTAGACCCACGGCCAGCAGCACGGCTGCAGCACGCCAGCTATGCGTGCCCGTCATGAGCAGCGCGAGCACGGCCAGGATGAGGCATCCGCCGTACATCACGAGAACGGTCGTGCGGTGGCTTAGGCCCATCTCGAGCAGCTTATGGTGGATGTGCTGTCGGTCGCTGACGGTGAACGGCACCAACTTCAGCCAGCGCCGCAGGATGGCAAGTGACGTGTCCATGATCGGCAAACCCAGCGCGATCACAGGGATGAGGAGCGCCACGACCATCTCACTCTTCTGGGAGCCCTTCATGCCGATACAGGCCAGCAGGAACCCCAGCAGCAGGCTCCCGCAATCTCCAAGATAGATCGACGCGGGGTGGAAGTTGAGCAAGAGGAACCCGAGACTCGCCCCCGCCAGGGCTGCAGCCAGAAGCGATGCCCCCGTGTTCCCGAACATCATCCCGACCATCAACACCGTGCCCGACGCGAAGACCGTGACTCCGGCGGCGAGCCCGTCCAGTCCGTCGATCAGGTTGATGGCGTTCATGCAGCCCATGAACCAGAACACCGTCAGTGGCAGCGCAAGCCATCCGAGCCCGAGGTCCTCGCCGAACGGGTTGCTGATCGCCCTGATCCGGTAGCCCCCGCCGTACATCGCGAGGCTCACGAGGAGCATCCCCAGGGACTTCCACCGCGCTCGCAGGCCCCACACGTCGTCCACAAATCCCAAGAGCAGGACGAGGGTTGCTCCTCCCAGCAGGAACCACGTATCTGAGGTCTGGAAGCAGGCTGCCAGTTCAGGCGCGCCCGTGACCAGGCAGGACACGCCGAGCGACCCGCAGAACGCCACGAAGATCCCGATACCACCGAGCAGCGGGATGGCGTCCTTCTGCGTCTTGCGGAAGCCGTCCGGTCTGTCAACCACGCCGGCCCGGCGGGCCAGCCCACGCACGAGGAGGGTAGCCGCGAACCCGATCGCCACCGCGATGGCGAATACTGGGCCGTAGGGCAACATCAGCGCATCAATCCTCCCCTGTGGCTCCCTGCCACGATATGGTCACATCTCCCTGACCGTTGTCTACACACGTCCGGCTCCCAATCCAGACGGTACGGCAAGCGCGCCGACCGGCTCCCTCCGGACCAGGGTTGGGGCTCCTCGAGCCACGCGCCCGAGAAGCGATCCAGCCGTGATCTGCGCCAGGCGTCCGCGAGACATCAGGTCGGCCAGCTGGCGAGGCTGGCGCAGGAATCCCGCATTTTTCTTGGGGCGCGTCATGATGTCTACTATGCTCAGGCCTGTTTCCATGTCAGCAACTTGTTGCCTAGTCCTTCGGGGCGGCCAACTGCGCCCGGACACTCCTTATCAGTGCCGAGGCTTCGGTGATCTGACGCGACTCGGCCAGCCGCTCCGCCTCGGCGAGGTAGCCTTTCGCGGCCGTCGGGTAGCCGGACCGTGCGAACATCGCCGCCAGGTGAGCCCTCAACGACGGATCGCCTGGAACCAGTTCCCGCGCCCGTTCGGCGTAGCCCCACGCCAGATCGGGCCTTGCTGCCGCCAGGCAGTCGGAAACGAGTGAGACCGGGTGCGTGGCGTTCAGCGGCTCCAGGCACGCGGCTGCTCCGTGGAGCGCAAGAGCCCGATCGGCAAAGCGCAGCTTCAGAAGCGGATCGGTGGCCGTCATGGCCTCCCGGGCCGCCACGTCACCCAGTTGCGCTTGAAGCCCCGCGTCGTCGGACCAGTTCCGACGTATTCGCGCTGCGGCCCCCGAGACGCGCACTAGCGCTTGCTGGGGTGTGCGTTCCGATGTCGCCGCAAAACGCCTCAAGCCCCTTTCCTCAAGCTGACCCCGGAGCGGACTCAATCCCCAGTGCACGGTCTGGGCGCATAGGGCCACGACAACGGCAACGCCGAGGAACTTCGCTGCCGCCGCCCAGCCCGCGCTGCGTCCTAAAACGGGAACGGAGTGGCCAAGAAGCGCCGGCGGCATGGCCGACTCGCGCCCGGATGCCGGCCCGGCCGCGGATGCGGTAGTTCGTTGACGCCTCCCACCCTCGCCTTGGTATCCGGACTCCCGCCCGTGACGCGACTCGAGTACCGCCGCCCGGCAGAGCATAGCGGCCACTACGGCCGCCGTGGCGGCGATCGCCGGCGACCGCATTGGGTAGTCCACCAGGGAGTGTAAGGTTACCGACACCATGGCACCTGCCCCCCCGGCCAGGAACCCAGGCAGATAGAAGTGCCTTCGCGTGCAGAGGCCCCGAAAGACAGCGATGAACAGGATCAACAGCGCGCAGAACACGAGCAATAGCCCGGGCACGCCGGCCTCCGCAAACACGTGCAGGTATTCGTTGTGCGGACTCTCCGCCAGAGCCGCTGTGGGTATGGTTCGGTAAGCCGGATAGACTGACGAGAAAGCCCCCGCCCCAACGCCAAGCATGGGGAAGGCGCATCCGATGCGCAGGGCGTCCCCGAACATCATCCATCGCCAGGTGGCGGTCGGATCGCGCGCTATATCCTCCAGGGTCCATAGGCGGCGGAGCACCGGCCCCCAGCCCAGGCAGGTGACCACGGCCAGTACGACCACGAGGCCCGACGCGGTCAGGATCCAACAGCGCACGCGGTGCTGGGTCAGACCCGTGGCCGCGAAGACCCCGGCAAATCCAAGCAGCATCGAGACGGTCCCCGCTCGTGAGAGCGACCAGAGGACGGATGCGCCGATCACCCCGATCGCAAACACCAGCAGAACCACCTGGGGACCGTTCTGTACCAACAGCTCAGCCCACGTTCCCCCGGTCCCGATCCACCGACTCGCGCCTGACAGAAGCAAACCAACTCCCACAAACGTGCACAGTGCCGCGTAGGCGGCGTACTGATTCCTCCCGGCAAAGGGTCCAAAGAACCCTCCGTGGGGCGGCCTGCGCAGCCAATAGATCCTGTCCGCGCCGGAAGTGCTCTGGAGAATGCCGACCACGGCCGCAAAGAAGCCGACCGAAAGGATGGCCACGCCGAGGAAGGTGATCTCCTTGAGCCCCCGCACGTAGCTGAACGTTGCCGCGAATAGGGCGATGTATGAACTGAGGCGCACCAAGGCCAGCGAGGTGCCGTGCGGGTAGAGCGACGCAGGAAGGCTTTCCGGCAGGTTCCCGCCCATGGAAGCCGAGGCATCGGCGTAGGCCACTACTGTACGTGGCGTCACGAGCGCCATAACGCCGGAGGGCCAGCGAGCCCGCTGAACAAGCACGAGACATAGCCCCAGAGCCATGGGGACGAGTATGGGCGCCGCAAACGCACGCGCGTCCCCCTCGAGGACTGCACGAGCAACCGCTGCGCCCAGGGCCGTGTAGCCGAGAACGGCCAGAAGCGAGAAGGCCCACGGCTCAGACGCACCGAAGGCGAGCGGCGCGAACACGAGAGCCGCGGCAATGCAGATCCCGGTGAACGTCGCCGAGATCCTCGCACCCCATCGCTGGCCTTGCGGGTTCATCCTCCCCAAGAATCGAATCGTTGACCTGGATCCGGAAGTGCCTGCGTGACACGCGCGGGTCCGGGATGCAGATGTCACCATCGCTGCCCTGCCGAACGGTTACGGTCTTGCGGGCCCCCAACTCCCCGCACACGTGCCCACCGGCGGGAAACTGGATTCTCAGAAACACGGCGGTGCACGCGCCGGACCCTCACTTCTCAGTGTCCTCCTCCGGGGTCTGTTCGTAGTGACGGTAGTAACCGGCGTTGTAGTAGTAGCCGCCATCCCCGTAGGTATGCAGGACGGCCGGCCTGACATCGTTCAGGACGACCCCTATGAGGTGACCCCCGATCCCCGTCAGCCGCTTGATGGTCAGAGCGGCCGTCTTGCGCCGGCACTTCGCGGCCCTGACGACCAGTATGATCCCCTGGCATCGGTGGAAGAGCGGAGCCGCGTCCGCCGTGAACAGCGCGGGTGACGAATCGTATATGACGATGTCATACGACGCCTCGAGAGCGTCCATCACATCACCCGCCCGCACGCTGCCGAGGAGCTCGGAGGGGCTTGGGACGTGCGAACCGGCCGTGAGCACATGGAGGTTCTCCAGGCCCTCCGCCCCGTCCGGGTTCAGGAGCTGCACGGTCTTCTCCACCGTCGTGCCCTGTATGATGACGTCGGCCAGGCCGGGTTTGCGGCTTATGCCCAGGGCCTTGTGGACCATCGGGCGGCGCAGATCCGCGTCGACCAGCAAAACGCGGCGTCCCGCGCGCGCGAAGCTTACGGCCAGGTTCGTCGCGACAACCGTCTTGCCTTCCTGCGGGGCCGCCGAGGTCACGACGAGGGACTTGAGGTCCCCGGGGGGAGCGCTGAAGTGGACGTTCGTCCGGATGGATCGGAAGGCCTCCGACTCGTAGCTGGTCGGGTTGTCCAGGGTGAGCCGGGCCCGGGCTGCCAGCCCGTCCGTGTCACGTGAGGCGCTCCGGATGCGCGGAACGTATCCCAGCCACGGCACCTGCAGTTGCCTTTCCACGTCTTCCGGGGTCTTCACCGTGTCGTCCAGGTGCTCCAGCCCGTAAGCCGCTACCACCCCCAGCATGAGGCCCAGGAACAGCCCCAGGAGGAGGGCCCGCTTCTTGTTGGGCGAGATCGGCATGCGCGGCACCTCGGCCTGCTGTTTCAAGCTGACGTTCGTGACGCGCACGTCCTTCGTCAGGTCCACCTCCTTCATCCGGTCGAGGATTACGTCGAAGACCTTCGTCTGGCGTTCTACGTTCCGTTTCAGGCGGTCGTACTGGTCCGAATTCGTCTCGGCGTCCAGAGCGAGTTTGCTCTGCGCCTGCAGGACGGTAATAAGCTCCCGTTCGCGATCGGCCAGCATCTCGTAATCTTGCCGGACCGACTCGCCAACCTGGAGGACTGCCTCCTTGAACTGCACCTGCAGGCTCGCCAGGCGCATCGCCAACCCAGCCATAACCTGCTGGATAGCCTCCTCGAACTGCACTTGCAGGTTCGCCAGGCGCATCTCCAAATCAGCCATCTCCGGATGCTTGTTGCCGTAGAACTGGGAGGCGGACTCCATCTGCTGACGGACCTCGACGATCTGCTCGTAGATCCGGCTGACCACCGGGTCCTCCCTGATGTACTTCACGCCCAGCAGCGCTTCGATGTCGGCCTTCCCGTTCGGTTCCGGATGCTTCTCGCCGTAGACCTGGGAGGCGGACTCCATCTGCTGACGGAGCTCGACGATCTGTTCGTAGAGCCGGATGACAACCGGGTCCTCCCTGATGTACTTCACGCCCAGCAGCGCCATGGCGTCGTCCTTCCCCTGTATGGCTCGCTCGGCCGCCATGTTCGCGACGGCCAAGCCAATGCGCTGCAGCTGGACCGCCGTGAATTCCTCACTGAGCCGCTTCAGCCGGTTGTGCACAAGGGTCTCCCCCCCGCCCGCGCCCAGTTCGGGGGTCGCCGTCTTCTCACGGTACCCGAGAAGCTCGTCCTCGGCCCCGATCAGCGCCTTCTCCTGCTCAAGGCGCTGCAGCTGCAGCACGCCGAACGTCTCGCCGGCGTTCTCTTGCCGCGCGGCCACAGAGTAGTCCACATAGGCACGCGCCACCGCGTTGGCCACCCGCGCGGTGAACGCGGGGACCGACCCCTGCACGGAGATGTCGAGCAGGCTCGTGTTGCGAACGGGGTTCACCTGAATGGCCCCGCGAAGCCGCTCCCACGGCTCGGCAGTGCGAATAGGCTCGGTGGACAGCAGCTTGTCCACCTCCTCGCGGACCGTCGCGATGAGCCCGGGGTTCCGGAGCGCGACCTCCTCCTCGCTCGCAAGCACCGTGGCCAGCCAGTGGTCGGCATCATCCTGGATCGCCTTCTCCAGGACCGCCCGGCTGGTGATGAGCTCAACGTGCGTCTCGAGGTACGTCTTGTCCTGGATCTCCTGCACAGTATCGAACGGCGTCAGCTGTGGAATCCGTTGTTCGATTAGGAGGCGCGCGGAGGCCCGGTATATGGGCGTCTGGCGGAACGTGTAGAGGGCGGCGAGCGTCAGGACGATCACGAGGCAGGCGAATATCGCCAGCCAGCGCCGCCTGAGCACAGCCAGATGGCGCCGGATGTCGAGGCCCGCATCCTCGGCCAAAGGGACTTCGGCCGCCCCGTTCAGGCCGTTCATGTCGCTTGCCGTGTTCACTGCCGAGAACCACTCCTCATGATAGCGCCTCTGAGACTGCGCCCACTTCCGCTAGGGAGATGTGCGTATAAGCCCCATGATCCCCCCCGACCCGAGTATCCCGTCCAGGGCCCGGATCGGCCAGCTCGTGCCCACAATCACGACGTCCCCCGACCTTAGGATCGTGTCCGGCTCTTTCCCCGCGGCGATCCGGGTCAGGTCAACATCGTAGACGACCTCCCCCTTATCCGTCCTGCGGAGCAATCGGGTGGACTCCGCCCGCGCATGGGCCATCACGCCCTGCGCAAGCCCTACGGCGTCCAGGACGCCCAGCTTCTCACCCGGCGGCAGCGTGTACGTCCCCGGAGCTCGTACGTAGCCTAACACGAGGATCTTCCTAGGGTCAGCCCTTGGTATGTGCACGACGTCGTCCGGACCGATCCAGATATTGCGGGACATGTCGGAAAGCTCGATTAGTTCTTCCAGGCTGATCCGGACCACCTCCGGCGCGGCATCCGCCGGTGCATTCGTGAGTTCAGCATCCGCGCCTTGGGGGGTTGTCTCTTCGGCGCCCGCTGCTCGGGTGACCACCACCTCGTCACCGGCGTCCGGACGGGTTCCCCCCGCAATCAGCAAGGCCTCGAGCAGCGAGATGCGCGACCGCGTCAGGGGCACGATGCCCGGTTTGAGGACGGCGCCCGAGACGTAGAACTGGTGGGCCCCATAGCGCGAAACGTAGACGTTCACGACCGGATTCCGGTAGTATCCGTCCTGGTACAGTCCTGTCAGCTTCTTCTCGATCTCCCCCGTCGCGAGGCCCTCGACTTCGACGTCTCCCACCAACTGCAAGCTTACCGTACCGTCTTCCCCCACGGGCACTTCGTAGACAGTCGCATCTTTGCTGCCTGTGGCATGCACCGAAATCTGCAGCACATCTTCCTGTCCGACCGTGTACGGAACCTTATTGGCGGGATACACCTGCTTCCATCGTGCCAGGGCCGCAGCCAGGGCCTCCGTATCGACAACGACGCCAGCCTTGCCTATCGGCCGGTCGGGCCTGTAGAAGACGTCCGCTGCATAGTTTCGTAAAAGGGGCCGGCGCAAGTCCTGGTAGCTGCAGCCCGTCAACAGAACGGCCACGCTGGTGAGGACGAGGGCGACCCGCAGTCTCGAACGTGGGCCTTTGATCAAGGTACCGTTCTCCCAATCCAGGCAGGGGACCAGCGGCAAAGGGTCACGGAATCACCATCCCTGGCCGATGGCGGTGCCGCCCATACTGGGGCGGCCGCCAGGACCAGCTTCCCGCCTCGGCGACTGGCGACCGCAGGAACCGGCTCCGGAGCAAGCTCCGCCGGAACTCCCGGCGGAACCGGGACCGATGACATCCGTGAAAGCACAACGAGTAATTCGCCTTCGTGGGCCCCATGCACCACCCTCAGCCGGGCCTGGATGCCCGGGCTGCCTACCTGAAGGATACCGGGGCCCGGCTCACGCCAGGACAGATTGAATCTCCCGTCCGCGTCCGTCGTCCCCCTGGTAACCTGGCCCGTCTCCTCGTTCCGCAGGACGACGGGAAGACCCGGCATCGGCGTGGACATGTCCGGCTCAACCGCCCGGCCCAGGAGCCGACTGCTGTCCACCTCCACCATCGGCGACCATTTGGGGTCATCTTTCGCCCAGTCCTGCGCCGCCGCTCCGCCGATCAGGGCTCGGCCTATGGTGGGAATCACGACCAGCGCCACCACGACGGCAAAGCATCCCAGGACGGCAAACCATCCCAGCTTCCAGGCGGACGCCCCCCGCCGATCGGTGCTCCCTGCTGTTAAGGCGGGTCGGGGGCGCTCCCACAGGTTCCCGCTGGGGATGGGCGTTCGCTCAGGTGTCATGATCTCGCTCTGGCAGCAAGCGCGGGTTCGACAAGCTCCACGCATTCGGCGTCGACCTCGGCCGCAACCGACCGGCCCAGCAGGTCAACGGACATGACCAGCCTGGACTGATTCTTGCGACGCACGAAGAACCCCTCCAGTCCGATCAGCGGGCCGGCCTTGACCACCACCCGGTCGCCCTCGCGGACGTAGGGCCACCTGCCCACAGTCACTGGCCGTTCGACCAGTTCCCGCACGGCGAGAACCTGGTCCGCGGGAACCGGCACCGGCCCTTGCCCGTCGCTCAGCAGATGCACCACGCCCGGCGTCGCCCGCACGAGCCAGAGGTCCTGCTTTGGCAGGTTCACGAAGAGATACCCGGGGAACAGCGGCATCGCCACCCAGTTCCGCCTATCTTTCCATTGGCTGAGCACTTCGTGCAAGGGTAGGAAAGCCTCGACGCCCCGCGCAGTGAGGGAACGATAGACCGCCTTCTCATGGCGTGGGCGCGTGTATAGCGCGTACCAAGCTGAGGGATCAATCAACATGGTGGAATCCACCGATTTCTCCTTGGGTCTGTACACATCCATCCCCTCTCACTTACAGCGTGTTTAACGCTGTAAGCTATATGTCTCAAAGATGTTACGACAAGGATGCTCCGACTATCCTGCACCCGCCGGGGCCGTGTTTCCGCCGACCGCCACGCTGTATCGGGGCGGCCAGGCGTTGGCCCGCGCGAGCACGACAGCTATCCGGCCGCTATGGAAACCAGATCTTTTGGACTTGTGCCATCCTCAGGGTACACCGCGCATTTAACAGAGACGCCATCGTCAACAGTGAACGAGCTCATGATGCGCGTGAGTGCTGCCGCAGCGTCGCCACGGTCAGTCTCCGGGAAGATAATCCCTATGCGCCAGTCGTCAGCCAGACGCCTGAGTGCCTCCGCACCCATTGCGCTCTCGCGGTCAGCCCCAACTAGGTGGTATCGACCCTCAGGGTCTACAAGGCCCAGTATGTCGCTTCCCCGTGTGGCCAAGGCCACGAAGCCTAGCAAGTCACTGATCGCCAGCCGTTCGGACCTCAGCAGGGCTACCACGAAGTAATGGCTGTATCTTTCCGACCTGCGCTGTTCTAACTGCACCACCTCCTCAAAGGGCCACGCCGTTCGTTGGAGCCAATCGTTCAGGCCACCTTCGCAGCGCCTGCCTGACTCATCAGGGCCATTCCCCTGCATCTCACTACACCGTTCTTCGGGCATGATTCCCTCCCTGTCGCACCGCTTCCTGGACCCATGCCTAATAAGGTGCACCCCTTCGTAGCAACTGGTGTGCCGCGACCTGAGTGCGGCTGCTAACGAGTCCTGACAGCCCTCCTGGGCGGGGCCAAGCCCATGGCAGCCACGGCGAGTAAACCTGGCGACGTCGCCGTTTGTCATGTGACTGACATTCGTGTCGTCCGCGTTCCGGGACTCGCAGGACGAAGCGACGCCCTCTCGGCCCCGAAATCCGCCTTGACAGAAAGCCACCGGCGCGCCGTAGTGCTTGGTCGAGAGAAGGTGTTTTGGCTGCCATGATCCTCACGGGCAGGCGCGCCCAGCACCGCAACAGATAACGGCGACGGATACGGATAGTGGCTCCTGACATGGGGGAATGGCCCCAGCTTCTGAGAAGAATACACCCCCTCTGTGCGAAAAACGCCAATTGACGCGGGCACTGACGGGGTTATCCTAGACCCTTCATCTATCATCTGTTATTGTGCGCTGCTCTCATAACTCCCCCTGCCGACGCGCTGACGCTCCCGTAGGGACCTGAGGCGCATCCAACCGCGCGCATAGAGCTTTGCTCAGGTGGCAAGCACTTGACGGCACGCGGGCATGTCGGAACCGTGAGACAGGAGGGCAGATAGGGAATTGGTAGCGCAAGGAACAATACGGGACTCGTTGGGTGATTCATGTCTAGCGACGAACCAAAGGATCCGCGACGGAGGTACCCGCGGTCACGGATTAGCCTGGCGCTCCAACTCTATCACTCCAAGGCAAAGCGGAGATTGGCCAGAGGGGTGACGCTCAACGTGGGCTTGGGTGGGGTATTCGCCCAGTGGGACGACCACGGCCAGCTGAGCCAGAATCAGGTTGTGCGGATCCACCTCGGACCTCCGGCAGAAACGTGGCCGGCGCTGAACGGCTTCTTAAGGGGAAGGATCGAGCGTATCGAGGAGGGCGAGCCCCCCCGCTGTGCCCTGAAGTTCCTGGGGGATCCCCCTTTGTGCCTGATTGCCCCGGAGCTGGTGGGCGGGCACGCCTGTATGGTGGCCCTTAAGAAGGAGCTGCTAACACTCGCAGCGTACGACGTCAACGTACTCATCAGGGGTGAAAGCGGAACGGGCAAGAACGTTGTCGCGTTCCTCCTCCACAGATATTCTGCCCGGTCGGGCTCACCTTTCGTCCTGGTCAACTTACCTACGATCCCCGATTCCTTGCTTGAGAGCCAGTTGTTCGGGCACGAGAAGGGCGCTTTCACTGACGCGGGGAAGAGCCGCCCCGGGCTCTTTCGGGTTGCGGACAAAGGATCTGTGGTGCTAGACGAGATCTCAACCGTTCCCTTTTCGGTTCAGGCCAAGCTGCTGCAAGCGATCGAGGAGAAGAGTTTCCTGCCCATAGGGTCGCACACGATGGTCAAGGTTGACGTCCGGCTTCTGGCGACGAGCAATGACAATCTAGAGGGGAAAATGCGGGATGGGACTTTCAGGGAAGACCTCTTCTACCGCTTGACCGAGATGACAATAGTCGTGCCACCGCTGCGAGAACGAGCCACCGACGTGCTCATCCTATCAGAGTACTTTCTTCGCAAGTATTGCAGGCAATTCCGCAGGGAATACCGGCCTCTGGATAGGGACATAGCCGAACGGTTCCTCAACTACACCTGGCCCGGAAACGTGCGGGAGCTTGAGAACACAATCAAGAGGGGTGTGCTCCTAGGGCAGTTCGATACCGCCAAGACAACCAATGCCTTATCGCCCGGTGCTGACGCACTACCTTGGCTGGGAGAGACGCATTCCGGACTGCCCTCAGGCCAACCTCACTCGGTTGGGGAGGCTAGATCAGCAGCGGAGAGAAACTCCCTTGTGGAAGCGCTATCGCGGTGCCAGTATGACCGGACGAGGACGGCGGCTTATCTCGGTGTCAGCTACCGAACGCTCTTGCGGTGGCTGAAGAAGCACAGGGTGCAGGTCTGAGGGCTCATCAAAATCCCGGCGCCGGAACAGAGATCCCAAGGACACGCAGACAGCAGGAAGGATCTGGGTCTTCCCAGGGAAGAGTCTCCCCTTCCGAGCACCTTGGTGGACTGAGCCAGGACGCTCGCTTCATCGCCCCGAGTATCTCACTGCGCCGCGCTTGTCAACCTGTGCTGGTCTGTCTCCCATTATGGTCTTGCTGACCGAGTGCCGCCACCAGCGCTCGAAGCGCGGCCTGGAGTTCGGGGGCGAGTTGGTCCCACTTGCAGGCCAGAACGGCGAGTGGATTATCCGTTTTCTGTTCCGCAAATAGTCCGCACGGCGAAGTGCGATGTTGTAACTGTTTGGCAGACAAGGGCTTACATCTTGGGTAGTTCGGGTTCGATTCCCGCCGCCTCGACCATAACTCATTGGCAGGCAAGGAGTTAGAGAGTTCTTGCATCGCGTTGCGAGGGCTTGCCAAGTCTTGAACTGGCAAGCCCCTTACGTTTCTGTTGACCCCTGCCGAAGTTCCTGCCTCGATGGCCCCTTAAGTATAGTATATTGCATGGGCTTGCACCTGCGCGGCGCCAGTCATGATGCGAGCGGCCCCAGAACACGGGTGGGCAAGGAAGTCAGCCGATTCGTCGGTTTTGATGAGGTGTTTGACAGCCGCTGTGTCAACCACGACCTTCCCGACCACCTCCTATGCCGGACAGAGGGGATAAGATGTGGATTGTTCTCAGCCTCGTTGACGTGTAGCAGCTTAATTATCCCTTGTTATCTGTTATAGTAATACGAAGGCGGCCTTTGACGTTGACCAAGCACCCCAGGGTCGTTTCTTAGGCCGATAGAAGCTCCCCAATGGCACAAAGGCGAGGATAATCCCCTTGTCCTCGCCCAAATGCCTTCCCAAACGTTTCGCCTGCTTCTCCTTCTTTGTCCTTCCCCTAGACCCATAATCCCCCCCTGCAATAACGCCCGCAAATAAGCTAATCCCTAGGCCGGTCTGGTGCATGTGTATCGGGCCGGCCCTCTCTTTTTCGCCAGCTGTAGGAGGTGTGCCATGAAGATGCCGAGCTGTGAAGACTGATGTGAACCCCCACGTTAGTCTCTGAAGGCCATCCTGACCGGCGGCTTACTTGTCCATGTTCCGTCATGTGAGCCGCCTGGTCAGTACCGGGCGGCTCTTTCTGTTGGTTTCAGAAAGGACTCGCCCTATGAATACAGCAGCGACGGCTCAGATCGAGAAGGCTAAGAAGCAGTTCGTCCAGATGATCCCTGACATACAGAAGATTGCGGGACGCACGTTTGACCAGCTCGACCCGGAGGGGCGTGAAGAGGCTGTGAGCGAGACGCTGGCACTTTGCTGGAAGAACCATCTGCACTGCGCAGCGGCGCACAGGGCCGTCTCTGCTTCCTCCCTGGCCCACTACGCGATCCTCGGTGTCAAGAGCGGCAGATCCCTGTGCGGCCAGAGCACCACCGACGTGCTGGCAAAGGGGACCTGCTTGCTTGGACGGGCGCGTGTTCAGAGCCTCAGCGCAGCATGGCCCGTTGGCAGTAATCCCGGTTGGTGGGACTGCTCCGAAGCCCTCGTGGACAACCGCATCTGGGAGAGGCCGCTGGAGCGAGTCCGCATCCGGCATGACTACGGGGCGTTTCTCAGGTGGAAGCACCTGACCCAGCAGGAGCGCAGGGTGTTCAAGCTGATTGCCCTGGGGAACGGCACCAAGGAGATCGCAGAAAAGCTCGAGGTGTCAGCGCCGAGGGTTTGCCAGCTCAAGGATTCACTGGGCAGGAAGCTGCTGGGGTTCATGGGGAGAAACAGTTGAGGCCGAGAAGCCATTGCACGCATGTGGAGAGGCTACACGGCAGGGTGGCATATCAGGATAGTTGCCATGGGCGTCACCGGGTACATGCCTGGTGGCGCCCCTTCTACTTCTCAACCGAAGGAGGGGCAGGTCGGCGCTTACCCCTGTGCGGCAACGGCGTCGAGGAAGCAGCGGGCTATCTCCATCATCTTGCCAATATGCTTGACTGACGCGAAGCTGGATTCCACTATGACGAGAGTGTTGTCCTGGACGTAAGCCACGCGATACCACCCCGCTGGACTGTGCCACAAGCTCAAAAGGTACTGCCTGACTGGCGGTTGGAGTAAGGCGGGGGCATCCCGGGGATCAGCCGACCGCACGAGGAACTTCGCGTCGAACTCCGGATCGCCTAACTCAACAAGGTCATAAGGCTCAACCAGGGCCATCAGTGGGCCTAACAAGGGGAGCCTCGGTTCGATGCTCAGTCTCCCGAGGTTCTGTCCAGTGCGCGCTGCAACGCAGGTCGCATGCTGCGGTTCGCTGCCTGAATGACGAGATTCCGTCCAGTGGTGATAATCGAAGATCAGCCAATCCCGGTTCCAGCGGCGTCCGTGAATGACGTTGGCGACGCCCCGGTACGACCCGCAGTCGAAAAAGGGGCAGCCGCCGAACTGGCGAAGAAACGACTCGGCCGCTGCACTCTGGTAGACACGGTTGCCAGACGCTACCAGAGGGTGGAC
>Ga0315289_10000375_pt1 | contig 70602 bp, 72 predicted proteins | sample YL17G11_40_MG_FD_203452 | JGI IMG/M metagenome (GOLD analysis project Ga0315289, IMG submission 203452) | Sediment microbial communities from Yellowstone Lake, YNP, Wyoming, USA - YL17G11_40 | ecosystem: Environmental > Aquatic > Freshwater > Lake > Sediment | place: USA: Wyoming | collected... | reverse complement strand
CAAAAAACCCTTGATTTTCATTGCGGAAAGACTGATAATTAACGAAACAAGGGCGGTTAGCTCAGTTGGATAGAGCGCCTGCTCGACATGCAGGAGGCCGTTGGTTCGAGTCCAATACCGCCCATTTCCCCAAGCCCTTATAATCAAAAGGGTTGCGAGAAATCATTCCTGTGTCATCCATCTCGGCAAAAGCTGTGCTACACTTATGACTACACTTTTGAAAAGCTTTTGGAGGTATTTATTATGCCGAGAAGTAGACCAGCATCAAACCCAGTTTCGTACCATAAACACACAAGGCAATATTACGTGACAAGGGCCGGACGAAGAATCTATTTAGGCTCTGACAAGGATGAGGCACTGAAAAAGTATTATAGACTCGGATTAGGCTTGGAAGCCATTCAGCAACAAGCGACATCCCCCATAGAAATGACTATAAAAGAGTTAGCCAATCGGTTTTTAACAGCGCAACAAGCAAACTGGAAAAACCCGCAGGAAACTTTGAAGTGTTACAAACAATGGCTTGGCCGCTTTATAGAGGATCATCCTCGGTTAAAAGTGGCTGACTTTACTGTTGAGAGGTTTGCAAATTGGAAGCTTTCTTTGAAAAAGAGGGAATATTCTCCTGAATCTATCAATCATTTCCTTTCTGCGGTACGGGCAATATTCAATTTTGCTGAAGACACAGGCTTTATTGAAAAGAGCCCAAGACTCAGACGCATCAAAAATGAGCCAATCCCAAGGACCGGTTCGCAAAATAAACCTCTGTACACCCAGGATGATATACAAAAGTTCTTAGAAAAAGCAGACTTACAGATGAAAACAATGATTCTGTTGGCACTGAACTGCGGTTTTGGACCGAAGGATATACACGATCTAACATGGGATGATATTGATGGAGAAAGAGTTACTTTGCCGAGGAGCAAAACCGGTGTTTGCCAGACATTCTTACTTTGGCCTGAAACAAAGATGCTTTTGGACGTGATAAGAAAAGGAAGATATCCACAAACTGACAGGGTATCTAAACAGGTGAATAAACAAAGTGAAAATAGTCATGTTTTCCTGACCAGATTCAAAGGTCTATGGGTCAAGGATGCTATAGCTGAACAGTTTCACAAACTCTGCATTAAAGCCAATGTTTCATGTTACGGTTTCTATAGGCTTCGGCATTGTGCTTCAACGGCAGTCTCATTGGTTGCCAGTCCACATGTCCAGAGGAAGTTTATGAGACATAGTCAACTCCAACAACAGGTTACCTATACTCATACACCGGATAGTGAGGTGGATATGGCAATAATGAAGACAAAAGCAAAACTTTTGGGAAATCTTGGTTCTATTTTAGACCAGGAAAGAAATCGGGAATTGGAGAAAGTTGTTTGAATTTCTTTTTTGGGATATGTGTATTCAATTGCTGTCTTCCTTTTAGAAAGTCGTCCAACGCTTGCTGGCTAATTCGGTAAAGGGGCCGTTTTGACCCTGCGCCAACATTTGTTGCTGGCAGATGACCTCTTCTTATCAAGGATCTTATCTGTTCAGCCGTAACCTGCAGATGTTTGGCGACCTCATCAGGGGTTAACAACTGACCATTATTATTTTCACTTAAATGTGGAACTTCCTCCTTCATATCTCATCCACACTTCCTATAAGAACAATTATCGCAAACATTACAGCCTTCTTCTCTCCTGAGAGGATGGCCACATTCAGGGCATTTGTTTACGGGAGAGGTTTTGACAGACTCACAATTTTCCCCTAAAACTTCTTCGATGGCCCTTGCTATCGCATCAGGGCAGGATAGGACATCTATGTCCTTGTCTTCCTTACGTCGGGTAACAGTAGAAAGACACCGGATGTTTTTTAGCTGCTCGATAAGGACTTTTGCGTCCACTCCGCATCTCAGTGCTGCTGAGATAATTCTGCAGGTAGCTTCACTCTGAGATGGGCAACCCCCGGCTTTGCCAAGATTGGCAAATACTTCACAAAGACCATTATCATCTTTATTGACGGTTATAAAAAGGGTACCACAACCAGTGCGGGATTTGATTGTTTTACCGGCTGTTTTCTTGGGTCGGGGCCTTGGAGAAAGTAAATTGATAGCAAGCTTAGCTTCTTTAGACGCAGAGGTAATGACCTGATTTTGCCTGGATTGGTCTCTGTATATAGTTATGCCTTTACAACGCAGTTCATAAGCACGCCGGTAAACCTTATCAACATCTTCCACAGTCGCACTTGCAGGTAGATTAACAGTTTTTGATACAGCATTGTCTGTATATTTCTGGAAAGCAGCCTGAATTCTTACATGCCGTTCGGGGCTGATTTGGTGTGCTGTTATTAAGACTTCTGAGAGTCTTTTGGGAATTTCAGAAATTTCTGTCGGTGGAATGCCTTCTAACAGCTGATTACGGACCTTTTCAGATAACCAACCCTCTTTAGTGCCCAACTCTTCAATAAGTGGATTTATCTGTATGAATTCTTGACCATCTAATGCCCTTCTCTTTGGAACTATGTCAAAAATCGGCTCTATGCCGCTCGAACAACCTGTAATTAAGCTTATGGTTCCGGTTGGGGCAATTGTTGTTACGGCAGCGTTTCTCATTGGCCTGTGATATTTTGTGTCCCATATGCTGCCTTGCCAGTTTGGAAAACAACCTCGTTCTTTGGCCAAATCTTCGCTTGCTTTATGAGCATTTTCCTGAATAAAGGAGGATAGTTTCTCTGCAGATTGGACAGCTTCCTCGTTGTCATATCTGATTCCAATTAAGATGAGGGTATCTGCGAAACCCATAATCCCGAGACCAATCTTGCGATTGACAAGTGTAACTTTTTCTATTTCGGGTATTGGAAAATAGTTTGCATCAATTACATTGTCCAAAAATCTCACTGAACACTTGATAATTTCTGCGAGCGAATCCCAATTCAAATCGCTTCTGTCTTCATTGACAAACTTCGCAACATTGATTGAGCCAAGATTGCAAGCCTCGTAGGGGAGCAGTGGCTGCTCTCCGCAGGGATTACTTGCCTCAATCCTGCCAAGATTTGGTGTTGGGTTATACTCGTTAACACGATCAATAAAACATATACCGGGCTCGCCCGTAGCGTGAGCGTTTTTTACTATTACATTCCAGATTTCCAAAATCGTATAGCTGTCATCCACCGTCTGATTTATCGGAATAAGGTCATCTATGGTGTAAGTATTTACATTGACTGTGTGGGGTATGAAATACCTTTCTTGAGTGCGGGGATTAATAACAACATGTGGGGTGTTAGGTGTTTCGTTAAGCGATTTCATGAAAACATCTGTAACTTTAGCCGAGAGATTAAAATTGGTAAGAGCGGATGGATTCTGCTTTACATAGATGAACTTTAGGATATCAGGATGCCATATACTCATCAGGCCTATATTTGCTCCTCGGCGGAAGGCACCCTGTTGTATTGCATTCGTAGCTTCAGAATAAACTTTAAGAAAGCTTAATGGCCCGGATGTTTTGCCTCCACTTGATTGGACGATATCTCCTGTTGGTCGGAGTTTATCAAAGCAAAAACCAGTGCCACCGCCCGCTTTCTGGATCAAGGCTGTATTTTTAACAGTATCAAATATGCCGTTGATACTGTCTTCAATTGAAAGAACAATACAGGCGCTGAGCATACCATTGTTGCGGCCTGCATTCATAAGTGTGGGAGAGTTGGGCTGGAAAACGCCATCTGCCATAAGGCGGAAAAACTTATCCTCGAGAGCCTTTATTTGATAGTCGTCTTTGCCGTATCTTGTTTCAACTGCAGCGATATTACTTGCAACGCGATGATACATCTGGTCTTTGGTTTCGATAACGTGTCCTTGCTCATTTTTCCAGAGGTATCTCTGGTACAGAATTTCATGCTGCAACCTTCCAGAGGTTGTCTTTGGGACGATACTTGTCATGTTTCTCCAATACCGGCTTTGTTTTTTCCTGCTCGAAAAAACAAAGCTCTACAGAGGTGATAAAAATGCAAAGGTGCAGACTGTGCGGCATGGAAGGCGATGAGGAAGATTTTTGTGGCCCCTATTGTTTACGTTGTGACAAAATAGTAGCCGATTCTTATGCTGACCTCAATTCGGAGTTTTAGCCATAAATTTTCGTTAGAACCTTCAAGCCACAAAATACCCTACACAGGTATTTCTTCCTCAGGCTCACTGCTTTCTCTTAAGACAATGAATTCATAAGCTTTCTGGGCAACAAGGGCTAATCGCGGCAGGTCATCTCTGAAGTAATACAGTGTATCTTCGTAGCTGCCATCTTCTTTGCGAAACTGCTTTTGAATTCGTACTGAATGACGAACTACAGTTTGCCCTTGCTGCTGGACCTCATTTTTCCAGATTGAGGCCTGAATGTTGCCAGCCCTAAAGTCCTTTACAGGTTTTGTTCGATTTTGCTCTGACATAATCGTATCCTTTCATTAACTTTTATCATTTTTGGTTTTTACTGGTTAATCAAAGAAACTTCTTAATTCCTTGCGATTCACCTTATTGTTGGTTTCTGCAGCTGGGGATGGTTTCTGAACCTCTTTGATTTGCACCTCTTTTACCACAATCCTCTCAGGAGGTCTTGTTGCCAGCTGATCCACTTTCCTGCTCAGTTCAGCAAGGGATTGGACAAACAGCCTCAAAACCATTGGTGATGTTGGCAGTGGTCTTGTAAGCTGATTTACACCTTCTGTCGCAAACCTTGGTCGTGCGGTAACAGTTATGGCATTATTGGTATTCATGGTATTAGCTCCCTTTTACGGCGGACTATTACAAACCGGACAGCCAGGCCGTCTCTGGCTGTTCTCATAAATCAGACCCGGACCGTCCGGGCTTAACTGCTGCTTTGTATTTGCTATGTAAATAAGATTTTTTGATGTGTCCCAGCGGGTTATATCACTGCAGGTTACCTTCGAATACATAATCTCTATTGCTATCCTTGCAGTCTGCTGAGCTACGTTTATGATATCCCAGCTGTTTGCAGGCTCGCTATCGAGTCGCTGAATATCCTCTGCTCTTTTAATATCCAGCGTACAACTCAGGCAGGGAGTAACTAATGGGATAGATATTACGATATGACCGCTCAGGCCTGCTGTATGCATAGCTGCCTGGATAAAATCAACTACCGGGTATGCCAGTTTATTGATACGGATAAGCTGGGCAGGGTCATCAAAGGCAAGTAAAACAAGGATTGAACGACTAAATAAACGCTGGAGCTCTATATCCGGTATTTCATCAATGTTATATGGCAAAGGGATGACCTTTGTGCCGGGAAAACTGCTTTCTATCTTTAGTTTTGCCGCGTTTACCTTATAGAGCCCAATCAGGGAACCATCATATATAGTTCTGCCTGCCTGGGTATGTTTGAACTGTACTTTTTTAAAATCTATCAGGTGGATATTAATCTGTGCCGGCGCAAGGAAAAAAGCTGAATAACTTCCTATTGCGCCTGCCCCTATGATGACAATATCATGGCCCGCTAATCTCTGCGGATTACGATTTTCACCGGTATTGTATGAACTGTTCATTGGTATGGGTGTGGAAGCAGACTCTATAGAGTTATCATATGTGAAAGCAGCAGCAGCGAGCACATCTATATCGGTAATCACAGACAATAGATCGTCCTGCTGCTGCCTAACCAATTTTCCATTGGGGAGTTTGACGATTTTATGTTTCATATGCGTATATATTCTTTTTGTTTGCCTTTCTCATTCTTTTTGCCCAACCGCTGAGCAGCTCAGCCTGCAGCAGTGCTTCCTGTATACTTACAGAGTCTATGAGCTCCAAAATACCGTTCGGCTCCTGTTCGCATTTGAATTTCAAATCATTTAGCATGGAAATAACCTTTTTCTCATCTTCAACCAGCCTTCTGCCGAAGGAGGATTCTATATAAACAAGATAGGGCCATTTTGATTTAAGTCTCTCTTTTACCGAATCAAAGCTGGTGCCTAAATGAATTTCTTCATTTATGTCAGGGAATTTAAGGGAAAGCATACCCTTCTGGTCAATCTGTAACTGTCCATTAACAATTGCCTTGGCCAGAACCCTTTTCAGCTGCCTGGCATCAGGATTCGGGTTTACCATAAGGCTGCAGACAGGCTCCGGAGATGTTTTTACAATCTTTTCCCAATTGGCAGGGTCATCGGCGAAGTCAAATTTTTTCAGAAGGCTTGTAATCGAGATATTGTTACGAAGCTGGATTATGGACATCTTATCAGGGTCCGGATAGACTGCTGTTTCCCATTTGCCTGGCTTTTTATCTACAGATTCAAGCAGATTGGATGCCCATTCTATATGTTTGTCGGATGGCAGATTTACAGCTTTAAGCCAGATGACAGGTTGATTTAGCTGGTCTGTTGTAAGGATACTGCCCTGGCTTTGGCGAATTAGCTGGTCAAATATTTTTGGCTGCATACCTTTGTCTGGATAAAGAGACTTGAATTCATCGAGCGCATCGGTTGCTTCAACAACGGGTTTAACCATTTCCGTACAGATATCATTTAGGCCTTCGATGACTTCTTCTATGGATTGTTCGGTAAGAAGCAATATTGACTCGTGCCTGTGTATAAACAGGTTGAGTATGTTTTCAGATAGTCTTTCAACTCCACCCTGACGTTGAATATAACCTTTTAAATAGTTCATCAGATACTTTTTGTCGGCAAGCTCAATACCTGCCGGTACGTTAAAACTAATTGGTTTTTCAGCTGTGTTTTTTGCTTTATTACGGCAGACCTGTGCTATCTGGACAAGTTTTTGATGGGACATTGAGAGCCATGCAAGCTTTCTGTCTAAAAATTCCACAAGGGGCATTAAAAAATCCTGGATAGCTATCGTACAGGCTGATATCTGGAGTTGATAATTAATAGCAGCCGTTCCAGCAATTTCCAAACTCTCGGAGAGAGTTCTGATAAGCAATATACTTAGGGTTTTATTTACCCAATTGCTTTCATTTAGCCTTTTTACTCTCTCAGAGGCATCGGCCAGAATCTGCTCGTGCGGCTGCATAAGCTGCCTTAGATCATTAATCTTTGACATTATTGACTGGATGGAGCGTTCGATGGCAACCTTTAATATGGCACAGGTTTTATGAGTCTGACTTATCCCGAAAAGACTTCTCATCATACGCCCTAACTCTTCATGGAGCTTTTGCTCAATCTTCTGGCATTTCCTCTGTGCCTGTCTTTTTATCATGGGCTCGTAAGTGTCGGGTATGTCACTATTGAGGATAGAAGTTATTGAATCATCAAGTATTATTGCCCTTTGCAGGCCCTTTGAATTTGATGCTCGGTCTATGAGGCTATCCTTTGCCCGTTCTGTTGCGCTTTGTTTATCCAATTCCTCAGGTTTTAAGTGTTCACCCGTAATCTGGCTATCCTGTTCAGTTTCTACAAGGCCATAGAGGCGGGCCAGACCTACAGCATGCCGGCTAATCTGGTCAATATCTTTCTGGCCAGAGAGGCTTTCTGCGAAGAATGCGCTGGTCATATTGGCCATGTATTCAATAACGCGTTTGCTGTCTCTGCTTATAATGGCACAGGAGGCAGTTACAGCCTTGCTGCTGTCGCCGTACTCATCGGCCTGGGGAATTTCTATGTCTACCAGCCTCTGGCGATTCTTTTTACCGGCAGGGGTGTGCCAGAGTTCAAAATCTGTATGGGTCTGATGCGCGAAAAACGTGTCAGTATCAACTATGTTACCGCTGTTATTCTGATTGGATGAGACAAAAGTAAGATCGGCAAGTTTCGGCAGTATTTTACCTGTCCTGTGGTCCAGACACATACCGCTATCGGTAACCTGGAGAAACTTAAGGCTGGTAAATTCATTGATATCGGCCTGATCTCTATCGTGGATGGGTAAATTGCCCCGGCATAATACATTAAGAATTATCTTTGACTGGAGACCATCTTTTTGGGCGCATCGCCTCAGTCCTCTGTTCAGTGCCCAGTACATAGTCCCAGTGCCAGTGCCGCCAACTGTTGATAACTTATAAATAATAATAACCCTGGTAGGCAGCCAATTCGGGTCGTAACCCTGAAGTACCAGTTTGGATTGACGGTCATAATCTCTAGCCTGCTGAAGTTTTTTTTCCAGCATATCCTGGAGCATTTGTTCAATAAACAGGACATATGTAGCTCCTGTGGTTGGGTCTGCCGAAGCACCCATATTATCCAGTGCAGCTTCAGGATTGCGATACCATCCATCAGGTTTATAACAAGTCAGGCCATCTTCTTCTGCCTTTTTTAAAGATTCCGGATCCGAGGGAATTGTGGCGACTATTACGTTTGCAGGGCTGAAAAGCCTGGCTGTATCAGATTGAGGCAAAAAATTAAAATCAGCTGAATTGGTCGGCTGTGTGTCAAAGAAAATATTGCTTATAAAAATATCCGGGTCCACGGCATGACTGGTTAAAAGAGAATATGTTCCGGCAACAACCTTTTTTACTGCACTGCCGGCAGTGAGCTGGATACAACTACTCACATTTTCCCAGAACCTTTTATTATCGTCTTTATTGCTCATTTTTGGTCTCCTGTTTTTCGGTTGAAGGGATAGTTGGCCTGATAAGTTCAAGAATAACTTTTATATTTTCATTAAGCTGTAACACAGAAGGTAATACCAGCATGATGGATTTTCGCTTATTTACCTGTGTCCCATTTACCATGACAGGACAGCTTGTAAGGTTTTTTACCATTAAAGTGTTGTTTCTCCTGTAGATTTTCAGATGATGAGGCCAGATAGATTTATCTGTAACCCTTATTGTGTTATTGGGATCACTGCCAATACGTGCTACCTTAAAATGAATTAATTGGCCAAGACTGAAGAATAAGTCGTTAAGCCTTGCTACAAGGACTCCGGAATTTTCTCGGGATTTAATGTTTCTCAGATGTGAGCTTATCTTTTCTTTCCATTGTTTGGCCTTTTTTACAATTACAAACCAGATAGCAGCAAGAAAAACTGATAATAGGCCGATAGTTAATAATACCCACCGAATATATTTGCTAACTGTTTCCTTTGATTTGGGCCAGGAGGGCGTTAAAGACGGTACAGGCTCTTTGGCTTCTTGCGGAGTTTCATGGGCGGGAACAAGAGATCCGGAAGGTAAGTTTTGATCTTTTGCAACACGAATTGTACCGTCAAGTTTTCCCTGGAAATTGTACCCGCTTTTTTTGTTTTCCTTATCCTTGCCTGATTCATGATTGAGAGCGACGCGTTCTGTCTCTTTTGAGGCAACTACAGAAGAATTTTGCCTATCTTTAGGAACTGGTTTTGTCAGAGTCTGGTCAGACTGGTTTGCTGACAGATTATTTCGTAGTTGCTGGATCCATAGGCTTGGGTTGGCCTGATTTATTAAAGAAAAACTGAAAGGGTACTGACTGGCATAAATTAGTAACTTCTTATTTGTCTGCCAGCCGCCTGCAATGTAGAAAGACCAGTTTTTGTTCTTATATTTAGTGACTTGATTACATATCTGTTTTACTTGACTGTTTTGGAGATCGCCATCTGTAAAGATAATGATTATAGCCTTTTGAATAGGTTTGCGCCCGCAGATCTGCTCAAGCCTTTTAAATGCCAGCTCTGTTGCAGCAGCCAGGTCAGCATCAGATATAAGCTGACAGTCTATATTTTCGAAGATTTTGCCGATGGAACCACTCTCATCTGCGGTTCCTGATTGGATAAACTGTGCTGCCCTAAGCCGGGGCTCTGTGGCATGAGCAGTTATAACCTCCAGATAATCTCCAGCCTTTAAGCTCGATACGACCTGTTTCGATAAGGATCTAAAATCTGGCAAATAAGGCCTTGCCGAAGATGCTGTATCCCAGATGACAGTAACAGCCAATGGTTCAGATAAATCAGAGCTTTCAGCAAAAGAATTTTTTGGAAGTAATAAGAAGGCTATGAATACAAAGACAAGATATGATTTACTTTTCATTGTTTTTCTCCCTTAAATGATAAGGTTGTTAATTTGTTATCTGTCATTTTCATATTTCTATATTCTAAACAAAAAAGTAGGAGGTCTAATTTCAGAAGAACCACTTATGAGGGATTTTCTGAAGGCAATCGGATTTCCCACTACTTGCGGAATAATGATGGTTAACTGATAGATAGTCCTTAACTTTTGTTTTAAGCAAGGCTTCATAACAATTTCTACTTTCTTTTCATCAGAATCTTCTTTATTAATAAAAATCCGACCATAGCGATGCATAGGACAGCAAGCTTTGAATAATTACGAGCATGACCTTCTATCCCAAATAAACGCAAAATATCAGGCCATGTGATGGCTGGGTCTACAGTGTGAATCGCCCATGATACGAGTATACAAGCGAGAAGAAAATAAACTATCCACCAGCGAAAACGTGGGCGCATTTTCTGCGGCTGTTGTGTCGGTGCAGGTCTCCGGCCGATGGAGCCATAATTACCGGGTATAGTAGCCATTTTTTAGAACTTCACTTTCCGTATTTATAGTTTCTATAATTATGGTCTCTATAATAGAAAGGCCTGTACGGACTGTATATATCTCTGGAATCAGATTTATCGGTTTTGTTCTTTTCTCTATTTTTGCGGAGTCGATGACAGCCCCACCAGGTGATACCAAGCACTATAATTCCAGCAAGTTCGTATTTCAATGGACGAACCCCGCTAAGCAAAGGCAAGCTCTGCAAAATCGGAAAGTCATCGCCTAATCGTACTGCATTTATTATTGTAGCAAGGATAAGAAAGATAAAAGTTATCTTAAAGACTTTCATGACCGTAACTCCTTCATATAGGTTTCAATAACATCAAATTTGATTTTATTTCGGAAAAACACTAATTCTGGCTCTGACAGGATCTTGGCTTCTATTTTTGGCCAGATGGACTTTTGGGTTGTTACTATCGTCAATGTTTCAACGATATTTGACTCAATAAAGCAGGCCCGAATATGGCTGGTAATATTTTCAAAACAGCTTACAACTATTTCGATGCCATGCCAGTGGCCATTAATCAGAAAGCCAACATCACAGGAGTGTCTGGTTCCATCTACCAGCCATTCAATCACACACTTTTCATAGCGTTGCTTTAACCCAAAGTCATAAACCCAGTGTATGAGGTGACAGTGTAATGTGTCGCCTTTACCCTGTTGAGAGGCCGGACTTTTATGTAGGAAATCCCACCCTTTGTTAGTGATTTCTTTGAGTCTGATGGGTGATCTGCTGGCTCTAAATTGCAGGAATTTGACCAGTTGATTTTTCTCAAGCTCTTTAATAACTGCAAGTTGAGTTGAAAAAGAGGGATTGCCCATCTGCTTAAAAACTATATATACTGGTGCATATTCATATTTTGGCAATGATGCATAATCTAAAAATGTTCGAGCAAGTTTTCCTAATTGCTGACTATCCTGGCTTTGCTTGGCTTGTCTGAGCGTTCTTTGTTTATGTTCAGCAATCGTTTTCAAAAGCATATCCTTCACTTCAGGAAGTTCATCGATATTTTTTGCTGGTGTATAGGGGTGGGTATCATACTTTTCAGGCTTTGTCCTGCAGGGCGGCATGTAATCTATCTTTCCGAGCATCGCATGTGGCCAGGGGCCGATCTGTTTTACTAAACATTCCCCCGGTTGCAGGGAGTTTAAACTTAATTCTCCCATAGGCGGCAGCATTAAAGTACGACTTGCTTCCATTATGCTTTCAGCATCATTAAGGCGGAAAATATAATGATTTGTGGCATTGCTTAGAATGAACCTGGATGCTGAGCGGAGAGAAGAGACAATAACACAAAGAGAGACTCCAAATTCTCGCGATGTCTTAAAACAGCTTGATGCTGGACACATTCTATCACAAAACATCTCCTCTGCTTCCGTACTTATATCGCTATCGGCCTCATCGATGATTACAAGAACCTCTGTGGAGTTAACCCGATGTGAATTATATGTGCGACCGTAGAGAAGCTGTGCAAGGATAATGTCAGTAAAAAATTGTCTGGACCAACTGGGGAACATATTTGGCATTGATATAACTGCACTCTTATGAGCAGCTACAACATCACGCTCAATCTGAAATCCTCGAAAGGCCCTGAAAACATTTCCAGAGGATTGGTTAATTCCTTCTAAGGGATTTATTGCAGCACGAGTATAATCTGGCTTCGAGGCAAACAAGGTTTCGGGAGAGTTTTTTAATACATATAATAGGGCGTTAAGGTCAGGCCATATTAGATGATCGGCAGGGTGAGGATTGAGTGCTGCTAATAACCAACGAAGTGCATTTGCAACGGGGACCCATCCTGCCTTTAAGTTTGCTCTGGCGCTGAATATGGTCGAGATGATGTTTATCCACTCATTAGGAGGTACTCCTGGCGGTGCTTCAAGTGAAAGTATTAGAGTATCGGGAACATTATAGTGCAACCAGCCAAAGCGTTTTGGCAGGTCACCATAATCATTTGCTTTTCTGTCGCAAACAATAACTGATATTGGCCTGTCTGGATTCAGCTGATTATATAAATAAACACCCTGTTGCAAAACCCGTGCAGCTGTGGTTTTCCCAAAACCTGTCACTCCTGCGATTATGATATGCAACGGCATATCAAACCTTATTCCGAAGATCAAATCGGGGTTTTCAACAAGGGTTCCTAAACGAACATGAGGTGGGCCATTAGCATATAGCTGATTAGCTGTGGGGACGCGATGTAAATAATTGGGAAAGTCTTTTTGTTTGTTTATGGGAGATTCAAGTTGGTACAGCAGTCCTTTACACATTTGATCTGAAAGAAGTCCACGTTCAGCGAGTAATTTTATGTCGTCCCAGTATAAGTCCCGTTGGTCCAGACCGAATTGTTCAATTTTTGTTATTAGTTCTAATCTGTAATTCATGGTTATCGTATTCTCCTTAAATTGGGTAAAAATATTTTTAGAAGTAAGGTTTTGACATAACACAGAAGTCTCTGTGCTATCTGCATTGACGGTGTCAGAAAAAGGCCAAGAAAAAAGTAAAAAAGAGGCAGATAATAGTAGCATTAAAGCCAATCCGGCATTTGCGGGAAAAGAAAGAGTTGTAGGAGAACTGTTAAATGTAACTGTTTTTTTAGTGTATTTTTCAGGTTTCTTCATGGTATTTATTTCCTAAAGAAAAAGGACTTGATAATTTCTTTGATGAAATGTTTTCTGGAGCAAGGAAGGCATCGCCATTTTTGGTCCCAAGGACTAATACGCCTGTGGTTGCTACATGCCAGGGTTCCACAATCCGAGCAGACTTTAGAGCGAGCTAAGCTACAAATTCCATGTGAAGGTCTTCCGACGCGAAGACTCCATAAGGAATATGTTCGACATTGATGGCACACTCCTACATATATCGGTGGGTTGGATGTCAGAAAGCCGGGGTTCCACTGTAGACCGTCGACTAATCTCAGATTATCACTTCGACGATAGAAGGTAATACTGTTATCAGGTAATCTTATGAGGAAGTCTTCCAAGCCAATCTCAAGGATTGGTTGACCGTCAAAATCGCGAAGAACTGTTGTTGTTCTCTGATTGGTTCCTCTGTTGTTTGGTGTATGATTTGCCATTCTTTTATAACTACAGACCAATAGCTCTAAGAACAGTGCCTGCTGCCCAAAGCGTTATTCGAAGTACAACGTAGCCAAGACCGCATATAATAGTTACCAGGATCAGATAAAAGGTCAGAGTAATCCCTGCCTTTATGTAGGCTACAATTTCGGATACCTTCTGCTGCGGAGTTTTTTCAGAAGGTTCTGCAGAAGGCAGTTGAAAGTTGTTTGGATTGTTGTTAGTCATAATATTCCTCTGTGAAAAAAAGGTTCATAATTTATCAACTTATGATTTCTCATGTTCGATAAAACTTATAATGACATACCTCTAAGTATAAGAATGACATAGGAAATCAGGACGACACGTTAATGGCACAATAAAATTTTATGGCGGATTGCCAGCCGATGATAAACTTAATCTCTATACCTGTTTTTGTTTATATTTGAGATACAACTTATAAAGAACTAATGACCATTCCCTTGGAACAGTTTTCTGGGAATTGTCGATGTCTGGGCGAAAAATTACGAATGATGAGCGGCCGGGATGCATTTGGTAAGCAGGCATAAGTGTGCGGTTATGCCTGTCCGCAATTTTAAGGTGGTAGAATGGACGTAAATCTCGTGGAAGTTTTTTGCCGAAAATTGGATGCTCAAAGATACTATTGAAACGAGAGGCCCAGGTTATAAAGAGATCCTGCTCCAGAATTTTCTCCCTTGTTTTTATCAAAACCTCAGCGTCATGAAGGGTAAAGGGCTGCTGAAGATTTGTGTGAACATAAAACCCAAGAAGTAGCCCCTTTTCCCCAGCATGTTGGTACATGTTACTTTCACCTACTATTCCCCCGATACTCCAGAAATAACGATCCCAGTGGATAACCATGCCATAATTAGCTTGGGAAAGTTCTTTTGCAGCGTCTTCTATAGGAAATATACCTAATGTACCGGTTTTGTAACATTCGAGAGGTGTATTCAACAGATCCCCATCAATTTTGGTGTTAAAACACCTCTGCGGCAAATCAGATGAAATAGCATCTGAAAGCTCTTTTTGGTTAACTTGAGTTGACATTTTTATGCTCCTTAGCCTATTAGTTTTATTATTTCTGCGAATGTCAAATGTCATTGCCTTCAATAGAGCAAGATAATTTCGGGTTTTTTCGGGTTTTTACGGGTCATTGATATTTATTTTTTTCAGGTACTCCAATCTTTCAGCACGAAGTTTCCGGTCATGCTCTTCTTTTCTCTTTTCAGCCTTTTTTAGATGTTCACTCACTGTACTTACAGCTTTATTTAGCTCATTGGCAATTTCTTGTTGTGTTTTGCCGTCATGGAAGTAAAGGTAAACTGCTACATATTGCTTATCCGTGAAAAGGTGGTTACATTTTTCATACTGTTCAAATGTTTCTAATCGTTTAACTTTTTTCATTTCTTGGAGGGTATTGTCATAAAACTTTCTACGGTTCTCACGGCAGGATCTTCCGCTATTAACCTTTGGCAACAATTTTTTGATGTCTTTGCAGGGTTCTGTGCAGTTGACTTTTTTTATACAGGAGTCACAAAGTGTTGATGTTGGTTTTCTTACTTTCTGCTCGCAGAAATCGCGGGCTACTGGGAGTAATTTTTCTAAGAAGGGTAATACTTGGCGTAGGGTTTCTCTGAGTTCCGCAAGGGATTGTGGGGCAAAATCAAGTTGTAGCCTTGAGTTTGTCATTTATCCATATGAAAAAATGTTTGAATATTTAGGTTCTTTAAGTTAGGCTTATTGAGTAATCTATAGAAGCTTCTAACTACATAATAACACAAAGATTACGTTGAAGTTCGAATCGATGTTTTGGGGACCAGGTCCCCACAAAAATTCTTGAGATAGGAACCTCTTGTTGCACAAAAGTTTAAAAGGATTTTTAAAATGTCACAAAAAAGTCCTATTTTGGGTGCTTTTCTAATCACGCATAGTGGGGATTTTTTTGATGCGGGGATTATTGAGAAAGTTAAGGGTCAGACATATCTTAAACGTCTCCCTTTAAAAGGGGTTGGTGTCACAAGAGCACAATTGGGTTTGCTCTTTACGATTTTTTATCTTTATGGTGCCCCAAAAGCAGTAGTGCAAAAGCGTAAAGACGAAGAAAACTTTCTCGTCTGGCCAGAGGATAGTGGACGTGGACCATTGAGTTCGAAGGATTTTATTGGACTTGCTCGTTACATTAAGAGATACTTTCCGAACAAGCGAAGAAAAGAAAAACGAAATGTATTTTATGGATGGTACTTAAATAAACTATTTACTGTATCTCGCTCTAAGTTTAACGAATTAGGAATTGTTCAAACAGGTGTACTTGACCCCCAAGACATGTTTCTTCTGGAAGTACCACCAGAACGGCTTATAGAAGTTTATCAGCTACTCGAAACCTTTAATATCAAGCGATTAGAAGAATTCCGTTTAAGACGTAAAAAGGCGGAAGAATTGATAGACTTGTTAAGAACAGATGTAAAGATACATAACCAAAAGGAGCGGGAGGAAAAATACTTTCCAAATGATGAAGGAATTTTTCCAGCGGCAATTTCTCAGCATGCTAAAAAGCCTTCATCTCTTGAGATCCACGATCGAATTCATGATTTAATTGGACAAATCCTGCAGATAAATGATTTGCTTGTACCTGATGGCTGGAAACAAAAAGCTGAAAAGTTGCAAAATGTTTTGTTTCCAAGCATCATAGCTAAGTTGCCCCTTAGGAAATATAAGAAAAAGGAGCTACAATCCATAGATGTATTATTGTATGAATCTCTGTCGCAAATAGTTAACGATTTCCCAGAAGCTGAACTTCTTCTTGGTTTATATCATCGTTACTCTGGGGACAATAACCTTGCTCTTGCAAGATTTACAAAATACTGTGTAAGACACGGAGAAAATGGAGTAGGATTTTTATTACAAGGCAAGGCTTATCTTTGGTTAGAACTGTATGACAAAGCGAGAGAACTGTTCCAGAAAGCTGCTCGACTCGATCAAAAAGTTGCCGGGTGCTTAGGAACAGCATGCACTTATAGGAATTATGCTGATAGAGAAGCAGCAAGAGTGTGGTTAGAAAAAGCATTAATCCGCCATCCTTGGAATGAAGCTGCTTTAACGTTAAAAGCTCGATGGTTGACAGTTTATGCGGATGTGAAGGAAGCGATGGAAGTGCTAAATAAAGTGCTCAGCCAAAATATGTGTTACTGGCCAGCTCTTGTGGCTAGAATTTCTTGTCTGTATTCCCTAAGATGTTACGAGGATGTTGTACAAGAGGCAAAGAGATTGTTAGAGCTAAAAGAGGGGCCATTAGAATGGACTCGTTATTTGTTAGGATCAGCACTTTATTGCCTCGCAGATGGAGAATATAATGAATCAAAAGAAGCATGCCTTGCGGCATTAGATGATAATTGGGATGACCGGGAAAGAGGATATATTCATCTTATTCTGAGAAAAATTGCGGTTAAGGAAAAAAACTTTCGTGAAGCTGTACGGGAAGCTGTTAAGATATGTCGTTTTGTACCAGAACGACAGACTGAATGGTTATATTTAGCACATTATTTAGATCAAGTTAAACATGGAAAAATAGCCAGAAAATTTTGGGATTATGATATTGATATAACGGAATTGGATCAATATGAAATCAGAACTGCAACAGAGTTATATACACATTCTAATCGATGGGAAAAAGCAACACAATGTGCTTGTAGAGTGGATTCACCTGAAGGTATTCGAGCGCTTTTGAAACAGCTTAATGACCAAGAATACCGAAATTTATACTTTCACATTTATGCATTATTTATGCGGCGCCATGGAGGATATGACCAAGGAAGCTGTAAAGAGCCTTTGGATTTTTTCAAAAAAAGTGTTAAAGCTTTGGATGAAAATGAGTTTGTATGTGCTCTATATCTTGCTCAAGTGTCTGAAATGGTTAAAAGCGTAGACAAAAACAATTTTGAAGAGTGGCTGGAACAATGGAATTATGTAGATTTTTCCAAATTAAGCCAGTTTGTTCAATGCGCTATTATTTGGAAGGTATATCGCAATTGGCAAAAAGGTCAGCATTTTCCTGGAGTAGCAAAGTCGATATGGAAAGTAGGATTGAAAGCTATAGAAGAGGCAACAGCTAAATCTCCCAATAATAGCCTTGAGGTTATTTTTACGTGTAATGCTTTTTCAGCTTTAATTGGATTTGGGCACAAGGAAGATTTACATTGTGAAATGGAAAGATTTACAAAATGGATTTCCAATTTAAGTCCACAATATAATATATCTTTATGTCGATTTGGCTTGATGTATCTTATGAATGTACTTTTAAAGTATGAGCAGTTAACGGCTGCAAAGATTTTAGTTCGGACGGTGACAACGCTTTTACAAAGAGCTAATGATAAAGAAACTTTAGGTAGTTTGGCACAAACGGCTTCTCTAGGTTATTTGGCCACAGTAGCTGAGGGTAATCCAGAGCAATTCGTTATTCTGCAAATAGAGTCTTTGGAGGATTTTATTTTAAGCACTCAAAGAGAATCTGTTATAGTAAAATATTTGGATAGTGCTTTGGTGAATTGTCGTATGGCACGTTTATTATGGACATGCCGGCAAAAACAAAAGAACATTTCGCTCTTGCGAACAGAAATAAAAGATGCTATAGGCTTTATTAACGATCATGTTAACCAATTGGATAGGGAAGATAGTATAATTGATTATCTTGGTTCTGCTGCCATGTACTGTACAAATTACTTTTATGATAATCTTGCTGCGGAAATTTTAAGGGATATGGATGAAAGATTTGGAGCTTCAGATCGGTTTGCTAGACGACTGGCATTTTTTAAACGTACTGTAAGAATTATTGAAGATAAACGTCCTGCAAGATTTGGGAAATTTATATCGATTGAAGATGAATTGGAAAAGGATTTTCAATCGCAAATTGAAAACCTCGAGCTACTCAACGCCATGTCAGCTGAAAATCCTGAAAAGGCTGATAAATTTTTTAAGGAGTTTTTGCCATTCATTTTTGGCAAACTTGAATAATTTTTTATTGCACCGACGCAATACCACAGGTGAAACCTACAAATAGATCTATCCACTGTCTTCTGTTTCAATGAAAGTGTGGGTTCCGGAGGTATTACTCTTAGTGACAATTCCAATACATTCCATATTCACACACAGCAGAGTAATAAGCAAATCTAATTTATTGTTCTTTTCGGTTTTTCCAACTATACTCCGTGAGGAAAAAACTTTCTTGTGAAACCCTGATGTCCTCAGGTCGGACAGGCCACACAAAAGAAACCTTCTGAATGGATTAAAAATAATCAGGAGGTGAAGAAGATGAAGAAAAAATGGTGTTATTGGTGTCCTGTGAGGCTCAGTTATCCTGGAGTCTTGACAGCTTGTGATGGACATTGTCCAGAAGAGGCGTATGTTGAAAATCGGGATTATTTTTTTTGCTGAATGAAGTGTAGTTTAACATTCATTAACAGAGCCTAAGACTGGATCACCCTGCAGACTGATGGTGGGCAGTGTATCAGGATTATATATCCGTTTACCACTCGCCTGACTTTGACCTGTTGGCCAGATACCCTTTATGGGGGTGTTGTCACCTGCCACTAACAGAGACGGAAGAAGATTTATATTCAGCATCAGCCCTCTTTTCGTTACCGCAAAGAGGGCTTCTCACAGAAGATGAGAAGCTCCAAGGTGAAAAAATGGCAGGACAAAAACCTGTGGCAAAGTTTAAAGCGGGCCAAATATCGGCAGCTATATGGGAAAATGAGGTGACGACAAAGAACGGCAAGACCGTGCCAATGTCAAAAGTGACAATTCAGCGGAGGTACATGGACAGTAATGGACAATGGAAATCGAGCGGTTCGTTCGGCAGGAATGAGATACCGCTGTTAATCTATTGTCTGCAAAAGGCCTTTGAAAAAATGATTGCCGCTGATAGCGAAGAGACTGACAATAACGGCAGTGATGAAGAGATACCTATATAAGTCGTTTAAATTGTTTTTTCAAAGCGGCTCTTACTTTGAGAGCCGCTTTTTCTTTTTCTGGCTCAATATAAAAAGGCATTGCTGCCTAAAAGCAGGAGGTAGAGATAATGGAACAACTGGTTAGAACAACCCTGAATCTGCAGCAATTCCAGTGCAGAAGCTGCGGGAGATTTTTCTACATAAATGCTATAGATAGAAACTCGTTAGACCTGAACTTCGGCTGTCCTTTTGGATGTGACGACTATGGAAGACATATAAGGGATATCAAGACTGAGATTAATCAGGTCGATGAGATTGCGAAGTGTGATTGAAATTACCAAAACAATACGATTTAAGTCCAAGAATGACGGCAGGGAATTTGAAATCAAGGTGCCCGAGACATCTGAGGATATTGAGAACAACGAATTTGTTGAAATAAATGGAAATACAGTAATTGCAGAAGAGATTTTGTTTGATGACCCGCATAGGGATGAATTGTCAGAAAAAGTCCCTGCTGAAGGAGAGTTAGTTTATTCAGTTAGTGAAGTCTACGATCTGTATTACTACAACGGCGAGTTTTATGATTTTTATTGGGATACTGCAAGTGGATGTATATTTTCAAGGCTGAAAGAGCTGACTGAAGGTGATAAAAATGGGAAAGATAAAAGAATTTATTGAAAAGGCCTTTGATGATTACAGGAATGACAGGATTACTTTGAGGCAATTGATTATCAGCCTAAGCCGTTATGCAGAGAGAAACATACCTTACGACTGGTTGTGGGCCATCTTTGAGGATGAGGTGAACAAACAATTTAACGAGCTTGGTGATTTGCTTATTAGGGTTTTCGGGACTCAAACAGGTGATAAGAATGAATCTGTCGGAATTCATAAGGCAAAACGACATTAAGAGTACTGATGGTGATGAATTTGGCAATAGCCCTGAATTTTACAGGATGAAGGAGTTCGAGAGAGCCTGTCATAAAATCTACAAAGTTCCATTCCTTGGGCCTGAGACTTACGTTGTCAAGGAGTTTGATGTTTTTCTTACAGGCGCAGTAAATGAGAAATGGGACAAGAACGAAAAGAAGACCAAAAGAAGGTTTTATGTTAATCGGATGTTTCGATATCCAGGTGAAACTGGGGGTGTTGACGTTATCGAGGATACTGTGCCGGCAGGCAAGACTATTGATGAAGCCGTAGAGATGTTGGAAGCTGAGAGGCAGCGTTTTGAATTTTTCAAAAGGTATGATTTGATAGATACGGGAAGGTACTGGTTGAACAGGGATTTGAAGCGTTGTTTGGTTGATGATGGAAAGGTGGTGGTGATAGATTGATATAGCTTTTGGCAATTCGCCTTTTTTGGGGCGAATCGCCACAAGAGCGATAAACTCGGAGGCATAGAAGATGGAACAGGAGCAAACTTTGGTTACTGAGGAAAAAGAAGTTTCTGAGGAATTTAAACAGGGTGTTGCACAATGTGAGGCATCAGGTGTTTTTGACCAAATCGTAGCAGAGATAACAAAGCTTGTTGAGGAAGATAAAGACTTCAAAAAGTTTGTTACTGAGGAAGAGGCTCAACGCCAGAAGCAGCGAGAAACTTTGGAAGCTGACAAAAGGGTACTAATATGAATGGGCACAGGTCCGATGTTGAGATAGACAGGTGGGCTGCTTACTATGCTATGATGATGCAGCAGGCCAACGAACAGGAGATAAGAGAGGCTATCGAGAGTATCAAACGCGGTAGGTTCTCGAAGACCTACCAAAAACGGCGCAAGAGAGGATACTGGACACCTGTAGGGTTTGCTTGGTTCAGGAGAAATAGAACTTCGTGGCGAAACTACAAGAAAAAAGCTTCAAACGGTAATATTGCAATGCCATGGAGAAAGGGATAAAATCCTGGTGTTATGCCGCTGAAAAACAGAGAATCGAATAAAGTATCTTGGCAGGGAACCTTGACTTCTGTCCAGCCAAGGATACGGCTATTGCGTTCGTTCGATCAGCGCAATCATAATTATCTCGGGTATACGCTACGAGTCAGAGGCGTTATTGGCAGTGAAGAGCGAGAGTTTTCAGTAGGCATAGGAAAAGGGGCTCAGAGTAAGCACATGTTACGCAGCGGAGACGTTGTTTCTGGATTGTGTGAGCCAGTTGAAGACAAAAATATTGAGGTGGTAGAATTCTACAAGGTCAGCAAGTTGAAGCTACTTGGACGAGATGATGAGCACTTTGAGCCTCCACCTTGGTTTGGTGTACCACCGGATTTGGAAACATACCGCCAGCGAGGCCATAGAAGGCTTGATGTGCGTACCTACGAGGCCAAATGCCTAAACTGTATCTGGGGCTGTAATATGGCGGTGGAGATGATTATTGACCAGTGGAATCCCAGCAATAAAAAGTTCCGCACAGAAACTTTCTGTTATGGCCCGAAGTCCTGTCCATTTTACAAAGCCGGGCCTATTCGTAAAGTACCCGGTCGTAAAGGCATGGTCTGGGAAGAAGAGGACTGGGTGGATGAGGAGGCTACAGCACATAGGGGGGTGGATGAGTAACAGGGACTGTAACAATGGTGAATTGTGGAATCTATATTGCGGTTTTCTATCTGCCTAAGAAGGAACTAACCCATATCGGAAAGCTTGGGTCCTTTGTATTTCGGCGAGGTTTTTATTTTTATGTTGGTAGTGCTCAGCGTAATCTTTCAACAAGGCTTGAACGGCATGCTAAAAATAAAAAGAAATCTCTGCGGTGGCACATCGATTACCTGTCTGTGAAAGCTAAGATACTTGGGGCCATGACTATTACTGGCTGGCGTGAACATGAATGTGAAATAGCAAGAGAGCTTGGCAAAGCGCTTGAATTAGCGATGCCGGGTTTTGGGGCTTCTGATTGTAGATGTTCTGGGCATTTGTTTTATACAAAAGATTAGGCTAAAATATAGATATGCAAAGAGGAATTGCGACATTTACTTTAGATACAGGAACCTGCCCAAGGTGGCTATTTCAAAGGATGGTCAAGCTGGGTCGGGAAATGACTCGGGTAATGGTAGAGGAATTTGGCCCGGTTGAGTTTATTCGAAGAATAGCTGACCCGGTGTGGTTTCAGTCTTTGGGTACCGTATTGGCATTTGACTGGAATGCATCTGGGCTTACAACGATTTTAACTGCGGCTTTGAAAGAGGCGATTCGAGGCCAGGAGCAAGAACTCGGTGTTTTTATCTGCGGAGGCAAGGGTAAAACGTCTCGTAAGACTCCCGATGAGATTACTGCTTGGGCAGATAGGCTGAGTTTGCCAGGAAGATGTGCCGATAACCTGGTCTACAATTCAAAAATGAGTGCCAAGGTGGATAGCTCGCTCATTCAAGATGGATATCAGATTTATCATCACAGTTTTTTCTTTACCAGAAATGGTTCTTGGACAGTGGTGCAGCAGGGTATGAACCCGGTTAATGTCTCGGCCAGGCGTTATCACTGGTTTTCTGATAATATTGAAGACCTTGTCTGTGAGCCACATACTGGCATTGTAACTGCAGCAGAACGGCGACCGTCGTTGAATCTTACGGCACGTGATAGTAAAGGCACCAGAGACTTGAGTGTAGAATTTACAGCTTCCGGTTACTATTCGTTGATGAAGGATATTGAGATTTTGAGGAGACACTCATCTGGCTTAAGCAAAATGGTCAGTCTAAAATACAAGGGGCAGCAGCTTACTTTCCTGAAATTGGAAGATACTGAGTTTAAGGTTCATCCTGTGGTGTGTGAAGATTTTTCCCGCAGTAGCTATTTGGAAAAGATCCTTCGGAAGTTATGTGATAGAAAGCCTGCAAATTATGAACAATTGTTGGCCACTGAAGGGGTAGGACCAAAAACAGTAAGGGCTTTGGCTTTGGTTGCTGAGGTGATCTATGGAGCCAGGCCTTCGTATGAAGACCCTGCTCGGTATTCATTTGCTCACGGTGGTAAAGATGCGACACCGTATCCTGTTGACCGGCGGACTTATGATAAGACGATCGCTACCCTGGCCGAAGCTGTTAGACGAAGCCGTATCAGCCCTTATGAGAAGGATAAGGCTATGAAGAGAATTAGTGCTTTTGAGATAGAGCCGGAAATAGTTAGATATGATATCACAGCATGCTCGTCCGAAGTACCAAAATAAATTGTTAATAAGCAAAATTTTTGGAAGGACTAAGGCAGATGGAATTCTACGATGTGATAAAAACAAGGCGGAGCGTCAGAAGCTTTTTGAAGAAATCTGTTCCTGACGATGTTCTCGAGAGGGTTCTGGAAGCTGCACGGGTTGCACCATCGGGAAATGATAGACAGCCGTGGCGATTTATTATTGTCAGGGATGAAAAGAAGAAAAGAGAGATTGCCAATGCCTGTTACAGGCAGGATTTTGTTGCAGAAGCGCCGGTAGTGATCGTATGCTGTGCAATAAAGTGTACCAGCGGTTATGAACCCTGGAAAGATGAAGCCGGCAGAAGAGATACTGTGATTGCTACAGACCATCTTATACTTGCAGCCAGGAATGAAGGTCTGGGCACATGTTGGGTTGGTGCAATACATGACAGGCAGGTAAAAAAGATTGTAAATGTGCCGGATGATGTTGATGTTGTGATGGTTGTTCCAATAGGGCATCCTGCTTCAAAAGCAGCTTTTGGGAAAGTTTTCGGGCGTAAAGCTTTTAAAGAGATTTGTTTCTATGAAGAGTATGGACAGAAACAATAGAAAGTATTTGTTTAAGCCTCGTCGTGTACTGGGTAGGACTGGTTTTATGGCTACACAGCTTGGTATCGGTGATATTGCCGATAGAAATGTCCCTATTGATGAGTGCGTAACAACGGTACGCCGGGCGATTGGTGTTGGGCTTAATGTGATTGATACCGCTCCCGGTTATGAGGATGGCTATAGTGAAGAGATTGTAGGGCGGGCTCTGAAAGGCAGGCAGGATGGTATGTTTGTTATAGACAAGATTGACCATCATGACCAGCCGATAGCTGAGCAGGTTAATAGCAGCTTGCAGCGGCTTGATATGGAGATGGTTGATCTTTTTGTTATGCACGGCCTGTCAAATATGACAGGTTGGGAAAAGGCAACTGCGCCAGGTGGGGCCTTTGAGCAGCTTGATGAATGCCGAAAGAGTGGTAAGCTCTGTTTTGTTGGTATCTCAAGCCATGACCCGCAGGTGCTTAAGTTTGCGATTAAGTCAGGGTTGTGTGATGTTGTAATGTTTGCCATAGGCCCTTATTGTGACAGTCGATATATTGATGAGGTTCTGCCACTTGCCCAGGCTAATAATGTGGGTACTGTGTGTTTCAAGACCTTTGGGGCAGGTAAGCTGCTGGGTGATACAGAAGGCTATAGTAAGCCTCTAAAGGAACGACCTCGGGGCAAGTTCAGTTCCGGCGGTGATAATAATGCTTGTACCAGTTTGCTGCCTCGTTTGACAGTAGTTGAGTGTGTACATTACACACTGAGCTGTGACCCAGATGTAGCACTTTTGGGATTAAGTTTTCCAAACGAGCAGGATGCTGCTTTTGCTGCTGCGATGGATTTTAGGCTGCTGTCATCAGAACAGATGGCTAATATTCGTAAACGTGCTGCTTTGGCGGTGCAAGGTAAAGGACTATGCTGGTGGAATCCTGAAGAATAGGCAGGCTGGAACAGACGGCATTGTTTTTATTTGCACATATAAGCCAATATTAAAAGACCTTCTGTTATTAAATCCTTCCAGCTTTAATGATTAACTCGGCCAGTGATTTTCTGGCATTAAGGAAGTCACGGCAGCTTTTGCATTTTGCCATGTGCTTATTTGTTGCCGAAGAGCTTTCAAGTACCCTGCACTCACTCATAAGACCCCAGGACCATCTGACTTTTTCTTCAATATCTACAGCTTGAACAATCTTTTCAGTTAGGTCATTGATTGAATCACACTGTATATGAGCTGCGGGTATCTTTTCCCTCAGTTGCTTTGAAACGGCAACCTTCTTCTTGGGAAGGGGTTTCTTCTTTGGAACGATTTTTTGCTTTGGCATCTGAAAAGGTTTCCTTACAGTGTTTTTCTCATTGGTAAAATTCTATTATGTCTGCGTTCAATTATCAACAGATAGATTATCAAAATAGTTTAACAGCAAAATAGAGGACATGCTTCGGGCCAGCGCAGACCTCTTATCGTAAATCATTTCGGTCTTCGACCGAAAGATTTATCGAGAGGTCCGCTCAAAAGGCCCTTTGCTTCTTTATAGTGGTTTGCCAACAAGTGGGCAAACCACCATCAGAGTGGTGCAGCCGGAGGCTCGAAAATGAGCGACGAAGTTGAATTTGATGAATTTTGTGACGATGAGGATGATGAGGTTCCTGTCTGTGAATATCTGCCGCAGGACAGCTTCAATAAGTATGGCAGTGTGCCGGGCCTTGATGATGAGGAACTGGCAGACCCTGATGAGCTTGAAAGGCAGATTTTAATGCAGGAGTTTGGCCCTATTTTGGCTTTGCCTGTGAAGGGCAGAGGCAGTTGGATTAGGCCGATTATTGATGAGGCTGGTATGGTTGACTTCGGTGCTTTTGGTACAGTGGATTTTAGCAGAACTATGCCTGAGTTTGACAAGGTACGGTACAAGGCTGATAAGCTTCGTGAGCAGTTGAAGGATTTGGCTATCAGGATGGGGCTTGTTGAGGAAAGGCTGCCTGGCAAGGCAAAGTATCTGGTGCTTAAATATTTGAAGATGGGCATCATTGAGATGGAGCATATTGTGAGTTTCGACATGTTGTGTTTGGCAAGGTTGTATTTGAGAGCTCGTCGTTTAAGGGATGAGATTTGGTGGTTAGAAAAGGTCAGTGAGACAAGGAGGCAGAGGAGGTTGGAGAAGTTATTGGTGGTGTGAGGGTGTTTGATATGGGCTTATAGGGAATACGTGGATGGACTGAAGCGGTTAGCTAATGTGGTGGACTGAAACGGTGGGTTTCATTGGCAAGGGGACTTGCTTTAAGAGAGATAAAGAGAAGGAGAGAGATTGTTAATGGGAAAGTCTGTCTTTGGGACAGACTTTGGGCGACTTCGCCTTCGGCTCAGTCACCTGTGGGCCCTTCGCCCTTCGGGCTCGGGCCCGTATTGCAGGCGATAAAGGTAAGAGATATGGAATATAAGAGTTTGAAAGATAATAGGGTAGATTATTGAGTAAATAAGAATGATTTGATTATTAAGAAAAGAAGAAAGTGAAGGTTAAGATGATAAGTATAGATAAGGGTGATGGTAGAAAATAAGGGATTTTTCAGAATATAGGTAAAAGTGAGGGTGAAAGGTATTGTAAATAAAGGAGTTAGATTAAGAAATTGGTTGAGAATATGAGAATAATAAGTAGTAAAAGGCCGAGAGGGTGAGGGTGAACATTTAGCTATTTTAACAGAATCTAAGGTTCACAATTTATTGAAACCGGAGTCTGAAGGACTGTTTAACGAAAAGGACTTAGAACAAAAAAATCATTCACTCTACGGTAAAAATTAAGGAAATCAGAAGCGGAGGGTGAATGTGAATTATCAGCTATTTTCTTGTTTCTGGGATCAGTTCAGACATTCCTGACAGACCTCTGCCAGCCATCTTTCAAAGTCTATTCCAGCCTGTATCGCTTCCCTTTCCTCGGGTTTTGCCTGGGCAAATTGGTTGACAAGCTGCCTGGTCTTTCTGACGGAATTAGCGGCAATTGCAAGTAGCAGCCGGTTTTTCAGGTCGTTCATAGTTGCAATGAATTTGGCCTCGCTTATAAAACTTGCGGTTTTTGGTTTCCTTGCCGAACTCGATTGGTTTCTACCAGAAAGTGATAACAAAAACGAAAGGTTTATATATAAGTGCGTATTACCACTGCAAAGGAGCTAATCCGAGGTGGTAATATGTATAAAAACAATCAAATAGAACTGCCCAATAGAACAGACCGTAATTATGTGATCTATTTCTACGAGTCAGGGCTCTCTAAACAGTACCAGCAATGTCAGAACAATTTGTTTGCCAGAGTGAACTATGGACCTGCTATCGGGTATGATTTTTCACCCGATCTTGTTGGCAAAGACCCTTGGCCTGTGCCTCAAACAGTTGAAGATGTTATACGCAATGGTTATTTTTCAATCCCTAAATCTGAGCCTGAAACAGCAATCATATCCGACAGAAAAAACACCTCCTGGCTGGGGTTGGATGATATTATTAGCCAGATTCGTCATAGACACCAGGTGTATGAGCAGAATATCTATGAGATAGAGGTATCCAAATGTGCAACTATAAATAGTCTTTATACCCACGAAGCCTGGCATGGTCCAACAAACAGCAAAGTTGAGTATTCTGTAAACAAGAGGCTGGATAAATTATACTGCGACCAGAGGGAAGAGCGTGCAGATTTGTGGCGGGATGTATCAAGATTGAGGCTACTTCTGTCTGAAACTGCCCAGCAATATCTATCAGCTTACAGGAAGGTTTCAATTCTGGGAGACGAAAAAGGTGATATACCTTGATAACTCGGATTCAGGAATTATGCAGGAACTTAAAGCCTGTTTTGGGTAGGAAGGTTGATAGGTTATGGTCTGCATACTTGGCAGAGTCTGATGCAGAAGGAAAGGCGGATATAGAGCAAATGTTGGAGCTTTTAGCAGCCAAACATCTTGGCCAAAATTATGAACCTGACCGATCACCATTTCTGCCACCGTCAAAAGAATTTGCTGCATCAGGTGATATTAGACTTGGTATGGTATTTTACGCAGGTAATAAACTGTACCCGTTTTTTCTTAAAAGCGGACGTTTGAAAGAGCATCTCCTCATAGCAGGCAGGAGCGGGGCCGGCAAGACAAATCTCAGCTTCGTTCTAATGCAGTCAATAATGTCTCGCGATATAAAGGTACTCGCATTTGACTGGAAAAGGGGATATCGGGACCTGATGGAGCTATATCCTGAACTGAGGGTCTATACCTTAGGAAGAGATATTTCACCATTTCGTTTTAATCCTTTAATACCACCACCGGGTTGTGAGCCTCACATATGGATAAAGCTTATAGTGGATGTTATATGCTCAGCTTATCTGGGTGGGGAAGGAGTTATCAGTTTATTAGTTGCTGGACTTGATCATCTTTATTCAAAAGCCGGGATTTTTGATAAACAGCATACATACTGGCCGACAATACAAGACCTCTTGGCATGGCTTCGGACTGTAAAGCTAAAGGGCAGAGCAGCAATGTGGCAGGCCTCGGCGGAGAGAATCCTGTTAGCAATGACTTACGGTGAATTTGGAGCTGTATTGAACACACAGGATAACAGCCATGTTACCGAACTTCTCAATCATAATGTGGTTCTGGAAATGGATGGCCTATCGGGTTCGGCAGACAAAACAATGTTCTCAGAGGCCCTGACATTGTATCTGTATCGCCATCGTCTTGCAAAGGGGCCGCAGGAAAAACTCACTAATATGATAATCCTGGAGGAAGCACATAATCTGTTATTAAAAAAGTCATCAGAATCCAAAGAATCCGTGCTGGAAACTTCCATAAGGATGGTCAGGCAATATGGCTTAGGATATATATTTGTAGACCAATCCGCATCACTTTTGAGCAGGGTTGCCTTTGCCAACTCCTATGCCACAATTGCCTTAAGTCAAAAATTGCATTCTGATGTACAGACTATAGCCGGGGCCATGAATCTTACAGATGAGCAAAGGGAGGCGCTTAATACTTTGCCGGTTGGCTCTGCAGTAGTCCGCCTGGCAGATGAGCATCCTGAACCATTTCTTGTGAAAATCCCTCTTTGTGCTGTTAGAGAAGGCTCTGTTTCGGATAAGGCAGTTAGACAACGAATGGCAGGTTATTACAGCGATACCAGCCCATACAGAATTACACAAGGTTTTTCAGCACCAGTTTCAGCCTTTTCTTCTTCGGATAAGAATAATGAAATTAAAAATAAAACAAACAAAAATAACACCCACCCACCATCCCCCAATAAGTCAGAAGATAAAATATCTTTATCTTCTGATTCCAGTATAAGACCACCCAGCAAAAACCTATCTCGTGAAGAGATTAGGTTTTTAGCTGATATCACAGCTCGACCGCTCTCGACAACAGTGTCGAGATATCAACGGCTGAACATCTCCCGTCGTCGCGGCAATGCAATAAGACAGCATCTGACCTCCGCCGGCATTATAGAAGCTGTTAATATTGCCACCCGGTCGGGCCAAGTTGTCCTGTATCAACTTACCGACCTTGGCAGGGATGTCTGTTCTACCATAGGGATAGCTTTATCTGCCAAGTCCCGTGAGAGCCTTGAGCATCGCTACTGGGTCAATAAGACTACCCAGTTTTTTGAAAGACAAGGCTATGAAGTTATCCGTGAACACCCTATCAAGGGTAATGGGGCAATTGACTTATTGGCTCAAAAAAGCAATCAGCAGATAGCCATTGAAATTGAGACAGGCAAGTCTGATATAAAGAGCAATCTAAAAAATATTATAAAAGCCGATTTTGACCGTGCTGTTGTTCTGGCCACATCTCCGGAGGCAGTCACTACCTGTCAAAGGGCCGTTGATTCTATTGAAAAAAGCAAATCGTCAATGCAGATTGAGCTTTTGACGTGGCTGGATATATCCTGATGACAGTTTCATACAAGAAGGTCTACAATTAACGTCCAATAATTTTCTTGATTTTTCTATGTTTTTGGGGTATAATTTATAAGTTCTTTTTTAAGCCAGACTTAAATAATATAAGCCGGAGGCTTCGAGAATGAGGTTAAATACAAATGTAAAGACTTTGATTCAAATATCAGTTATCGTGTTCACAGTGGTCTCGCCCGTGATGGGAGGGACCATTTTTGTTGATGCTAATGAGATAGGGCTTCAGCAAACCAAGACGGGACCCCTACCTCCACCAGGGGTGGCGGAAAAAGTTCAAGAAAAAGCGGCTGTTTTGACCGAAGTTACACTTCTTACAGTTCCAGGATATTCTTGGAGACATGGCTGTGCACCTACAGCAGTGGGTATGGCGATAGGCTATTACGATGGGTTGGATTATGACGAACTCATTCCTGGTGATGCGTCTGGCCAAACTACCGCTGTAAACCAAGCAATAGCTTCGGGAGGAGATTCCTCAAATCCTAATCCTCCAGGCTCTGAGCAACATTATGAAGACTATTCTCGGCCGGAGGACCCACTCCCGGGATCGATACAAACGGATGACTATATTAGTAACGGTCGATCGCCACATTTGAATAACTGCATTGCAGATTATATGGATACATCCAAGAGTACTCGCGATCTTCATTACGGCCAGAGTTGGTTTAGCGACGTTGGACCTGCATTTACTTCCTATGTAAATCAGCAACATTACGGTGCCAGCTGCCAGGTACACGTGATGGAGGAGGGGGGTTCACTGACCTGGGCTCTTTTAACTAAAGAAATCGATAACGGCCGGCCCATGGCCTTTTATGTTGATACCGACGCCGATGGCAGCGGCGACCATCTTGTGACAGTCGTGGGGTATCGTGACACGCCATCTCTACAGTATGGATGTCTCGACACCTGGCCCCCTGCAGATGTTGTGAGGTGGTGTGATTTTCAGAAGGTCGGCAGTGGGCAACCTTGGGGGATTTGGGGCGGCTGGTCCTTTCATATGACGCCCTTATGCCCTCCGAATGCCTATAATGGCAACGTTGTAGCAGAGCCCGATACGCCGGTTAGCATCATACTCCAAGCAACCGATCAAGGTCCTAATCCACCCGGAGCTTTGATCTATATAATTACTTCACTACCTGAGCATGGTTTTTTAAGTGACCCTTGTAACGGGACAATTAACGACCCCTGCACACCACTGATCAATTATGGCAATGAGGTTATTTACACTTCTGTTCCCGGTTACAATGGGCCTGATAGTTTTACCTTTATAGCTAATGATAGCGGAACTCCACCCCAAGGCGGTAATTCCAACATCGCAACCATTTCGATAACGGTCAAATATAACGAAGCGCCCGTCGCACTAGCTGGAACTCTATGCGCACAAATTGATCCCGTAACGTGCACCCTTGTAGCTACTGATGACGGTTTGCCCAACCCTCCTGGAAAACTTACCTATATAATTACCTCATTACCGTCTGACGGTGTATTAAGCGACCCGGGCAATGGTACCATCATCAGTGTTCCTTACTCCCTGATTGGTAATGGTAATCAGGTTGTATATACACCTGATGTCTCCTTTGATGGCTCCGATAGCTTTGAATTCAAAGCCAATGACATCACCCTTGATTCTAATATTGCAACCATTTCGATCACGAGCATATATGAGGGCGGCGACGGATCGTCCGGCAATCCCTTCCAGATCAACGCCCCTGCCCAGATGGCCCAGATCGGCCAACATTCCGAGCATTGGGCCAGTCACTTTATCCTCACTGCCGATATTGATTTGTCCGGTTATACGGGTGACGAGTTTCATATCATCGGCGATTGGAGCGGCTGGTTCAGGGGCTCTTTTGACGGCGACGGCCATATCATCAGCAATTTTACATACTTTTTCTCGAGCAACGGCCCTTACATAGGTCTTTTCGGCCGTGTCCTTGATGACGGCGAAATTAAGAACCTCGGTGTGGTAGATATAGTTGTCACCAGCCAAGGCGACGAAGTTGGCGGACTGGTGGGGTGCAATCGCGGCACCGTTTCAAACTGCTACGCCACCGGTACTGTTACGGGAGTTTTGGATGTCGGCGGCCTAGTAGGATATAATTCGCAGGGCACGGTTTCAAACTGCTATGTTGCATGCAGCGTCTCGGGACGTGGTAGTGTCGGCGGCCTAGTAGGATATAATTCGCAGGGCACGGTTTCAAACTGCTACGCCACCGGCACTGTTACGAACACCGCGTGGGCTGTTGGCGGCCTGATAGGATATAATTGGCAGGGTACAATCTCCAACTGCTACGCTGTCGGCTCTGTTACGGGAGGTGATGCTGCCGGCGGTCTGATAGGATCTAGTTATTCCGGAAGTGTTACAGCTTCTTTTTGGGATGTTAACACCAGCGGACAATCAACCAGTGCTGGAGGAACAGGTAAGACTACAGCTCAGATGCAGACCCAGAGCACCTTCGCCGATGCTGGCTGGGATTTCGTTGGCGAAACTATTAACGGCCCCAACGATATTTGGCGATTGTGTGTTGACGGTGTTGAATATCCGAAACTATGGTGGGAATTTACAAAAGGTGATTTTGACTGTCCCGACGGCGTTAACTTTATTGACTATGCATTTTTTGCACTTGCCTGGCGTAGCGACGACACGCCTACAGCCAACTGGAATCCCCGCTGCGATATGTCCGAGCCGCCTGATGGTATTATTGATGAGTTGGACCTTGGTGTTTTCGCCGACAACTGGCTGCGAGGTATATATGTAAAATTCTACGATATCACCTTAGACAGCGATCCATTGTGGATTACTGAAGGCGAATGGGCCTTTGGCGAACCTACCGGTGGCGGTGGTACGGTATACGGTAATCCCGATCCCACAAGTGGTTACACAGGAGCAAACGTATATGGTGTTAATTTAAACGGGGACTATGATACCTCTGCACCAAGCGGACCCCATTACCTTACTGCTGGTCCGTTTGACTGTAGCCTTTATCATAATGTGAAGCTAAAGTTTGCAAGATGGCTCAATACAGATTACCCCCCATATGTTAGCAACAAGATTGAGGTTTCTGACAATGGAACAACGTGGCAAGTAGTTTGGGAACAACGAGATGGCCAGACAATAACAGACAACCATTGGAAGATTGTAGAATACGATATAAGTTCAGTAGCTGGTAATCAGTCCACAGTGTATATCCGCTGGGGTTATGAAATCAACGACGAGGCTTATGCCCTTTCAGGTTGGAATATTGATGATATACAGTTGTTAGTCGGTACTGATTAAAATCAACAAGATATAACCTTATATGCTGGTCCTATTTTGGGGGAGTATTATAGGACAAACACGGAAGTACTAATATTTGAAAGGTTCTCGAACACTAGTTTTGTCTCGACTGTTTTTCTGTTGACCTCATGAGACCTTATAAAGCAATAGGTCCACTAAATGGCCGGATTCCTGCTGAAGTTTTTTGTAAAGTTTCTGTTGAAAATTTGGTTTGTCCAAATCCTTCGGGCCCAGCACTGTTGCGGGAATCTGGTTATAACGATAAATGTTTATTCGCGATTCAAGCTGCTGTGGATTATTGTCGGGTATATAGTCAATTACAGCACAACCATACTGAGGCAGAGTAAATGTTGGATGCCAGATTTCGTTTTTGCTGTCGTTGTAAATGATTGTTGCCTGCTTGTAGAAAAAAGGTATGCCATATTTATCCAGCATGTGCCCAATCTTTAATTCTTCCTCTGATTCATATGGTGGGTCAAGATCGTTTAATCTATCTTCGAGGTCATCCTCTGTTTTGAGTTTGGCTTTCATTTTTTATTCACCTCACATTTTCTGCCACTTTCTTTGTAGTATTGGTTGTGGCGGCTGGAAAGCATCTGGGTAGTCTACAAATTTTGAGATGTTTTCATCTTGGTATAAATCGCTCATATCGTGTCTGCTACTGGCAGAATCCCCAAAAAGGTCTCTAAGTCTCATACGAGACCTGATGGGAGCTACTACTATTTATATTTTGCGGTAATAGCGGTAAGATAGTTCCAAATGAAACTGTTTATTTCTATACAAATTACTCCAACAGAACATCTGGATTAAGCATCAACGGCTCTTTGATTAACTGCTCAATAAGCTTTAATGGCACTTATCTTAATATGACCTTCAACACAACAACCCATCTATACAGCTATAACAGGACATTTACTGATTTAAGCACAAGAACCACTACCCAGAATTACAACGTCTCCTGCATAGGCAATTTCTCAGGCTATGAAAATATCAATTATTCCTCCAGCTTTACTGTTAAGATGAATGTTACTTTGTTGGATTTTGGGATAAGCTCGGCGAGAAATACAAGCCGAGCTTGACCCTAAAAACAAGCTGGCGGAGGAACAAAAAATGCTACCGTGTGGAATATGTAAAACATTTTATCCGGATATTCGAATAAGCACGGATGAAATCTGTGTCGAGTGCCGTAGTGAGAACGGCTTTAACGAAACAGAGAGCTTGCAAAGTTGTTACTAAGCAGACGTGCGAAAGTATTAAATATCAGCGGGGTTGATGCATAGGGCGGAGTTGATGCGTCGAATGGATATTGCATCATATCTGAGCGATAAAAGAAATAGCTTCAGTCAAAAATCAAGCAGCATTAAAGATTTCAGAGTCTTTGATTATAATCATATTCCCAATGAACCAGTTATGCGGGAGGAGATCAAAGAAGTCATAAAAAACATGCTGAGCTTTGAAATGAGCGCTATACCCAGCCACATGGCAGTAATTGGCAGCAGGGGCAGCGGCAAGACACTTATGTTTAAATACCTTCAACAATTGATGCCAAATGAAACAGAGCTTGATGTTCTTTATGTAAACTGCCGGCAGCATAACACCAGTTTTAAGATATTTGCCCACCTTCTGGGAGATGAAAATGTTGCCGGTTGGAGCCTGGTGGACCTGTATCAGAGGTTCATGCTGAAATACAAAAAGAAAACAGTCCTTATTATGGATGAGGTCAACTTAATGAACTCCAAGGACAAAAACTGTGAGATTCTGTATTTTCTTAGCAGAAGTGAGCAACCCTATATGGTGATAATGCTCTCTAATACACCACATATACTTAAGCGGCTCGATGCCGCCACCCGGAGCAGTCTTCAACCTCTTTCTTTATACTTTAAAAACTACAATGCAGAACAAATTTCAAAGATTCTCCTGGATAGAGCGGAAAAGGGTTTGTATAGCTGGAATGATGGCGAAATATCTCAGATTTCCGCACTGACTACCCAAAGGACCAATTCAGACGCCCGTGTGGCAATTAAGACCTTGTACTACAAGATGATAAACCCACAGGAGACGGTCGATAAATGCTTTGAGGATGCCAGGAAGGATATAGTAATTGACCAGGTTAATGATCTGACTGATGCAAATCTTATGATACTCTGGGCAGCAGCCACAAGCGATTCAGATTTGACAAAGGATATCTATAAAAGATATTGTCGCTTCAGCCAGGATCATCAGGTCAAACCATTCAGCTATATGTATTTCTATACCAACCTTGGTTATTTGCAAAGTGTAGGGCTGTTAGCTTTGGTAGCGACCAAAATTGAAAGGGTCTATACCAATCGCGTTATCCTGACCTTTGATAAATCCATTGCAGAACAGATTTGCAAATTAAGATTTGAGTGAACCCCAGAGTTTACGCGTCGAGATTTCTGCTTTTTTCGTAGTAAAATGTATACGGGGATACTCAAACATGACTGGAGAGTAGGGGGCGTAGTTTAAGCGTGGAGGCTTCTGTATTCAAACAGGTATGTTTGTATTTTTGTTACTACTGTACTGTAGTAATTATAATCCGGCATATTTGTTGACTATATTGAAAAGAATTAAGAAAAAAGAAAAGAATAAGAATATCAACAGATCAATTAACAACTACATTCAAAGAAACCTGCTGACGTGTAAACTACGCTCCCTACCCCCTTGGTTTATATGTGCACCAGAGTTTAAGCGTTCAGTGAGGTCCCGATGGAACATTAACAAATCGAAACGAGGGTAAGTTCCACTCGAACCATACACTCCTTCTCTTTGAATCGATACCTTTAAATATCAGGCCTCCCATACGTCTTGTTGAGGTGATACTTATGCCAAGAGGAAGACCTTTTAAGTGTCCGTATTGTGGTTCGTCAAGTACAAGTCGAAAAGGCATTCGTCGCACAAAGCAGTTAGGAATCAGACAGATAAGACGATGTAAAAACTGCAAAAGAAAGTTTACGCCAAAGAATCAAAGGACAATTGAAGAAGAAGCTCCTGCGGTATGAACATAATAAAGCGTGCATTTGATATGGCAGCAGCGGTCGAGAAATTCCTTACAAAAGCAAAGCGATTTTATTATCTGGTTATGCTCATTGGCTGTCGCTGCCCGAAATGCAATGGCCAATTGACCATGATGGCAGAAGGCAAATGCAGATGTAATTTGTGTGGTTATGAGTTTGATCCAACGATAGAGTTTCAAAGGTGTTCAAAATGCGGCGGTACCGTAATACTGCGGGTCAGACGATATCAGTGTAAGGATTGCAGCGAAGACATAACATCGAGATTCCTGTTTGATGGCCTGATTTTCAATGCGGAGTATTTCAAACAGAAGGTTGCCGAATCCCGGCAGCGAAAGAAAGAGTTGAAAGAAAGTGTCAGGCAAATGCTGGCAGAATGCCGGTCTGCTGATTTGTCATTACAGGGAATTGATTTAAGTGCGGTTCCGGACTTGACAGATGCCTTAAATAGCCTGACGGCAGGAATTACTGAAAGCTTCGAGATTGAATCCAAAGATGAATTCAATCTCAAGCGTTATGAAGGGCATATACAAGCTTATATTCAAGACTTTCCTGTAAGCTTGGAGGAAATACCACCTCTGAATCAAGATAATGCCCGAAAAGACCGGATTTGGCGATTTATTGCGATTATATTCCTTGCCCATGACAGAGTTGTAGATGTCATGCAGGATGGGCAGGAGGTCATGGTGAAAAAACATGAAACTAACTCAAAAGGATGCGGAGTTTTTGGAGAAATTGAAGACTCTGATCGAATCGAAGGATCTGTGGGTAGAGTTGAAGCCTAACAACCCCAGCTATATGGTTCTCAAAGGAACTTATGGTGAGAAGATTCATAAGACCTTTCGGATGACAAGGCAAGGGGTTAGGTGGCGGTTTCATCATATATTCAGCGATGCTTATGTCCATGCTTTTGAGACGATTCTTACAATAGAAAAAATATTCGGGAGCCAGCTTCGCGACTATGCAATCAGGATTAGCAAGGAAAGATACACTCTGAGGCAAGAAGCCCTTAAAACCGGTTTCCAGAATGCAAGTGACTTGATTAGAAAATAAGGCTACACTTTGGGCTACAGTTTTATGATTTGGGTTTGCGGCCATTTAGGGGGTTCTGTTGTGTATAGCCAGGGTGAGGGATACTAATTTCGCTAACATACAGCTATCCCTTTGATTTCGTATCCAAGTTGTAGCAGTAGATATAATTTTCGAGAGCAGGAACGGAGTTTTTGAGAGGGACGGGGATACGACGTTCCTTTCCCAGCCCACACTTTGCAGTGTTTGTCCTTGATTTTACAATTTACAAGGCGTATAATCCCACCGTTTTCATCGTTTATCAATCGTTACAGAGGTGGAAACTATGAGCGGTAAGGACCACAAATTCTTTGAGCTTTCAGGACCATTTTTCAGGTCGTTTTTCCTACATCTTGGTTCATATAAATGGTCGACAGAATCTTTTGGGTTTCATCTATAGGGGATAGCCATGGCACAACCGTTTACGAAGGAAGGAATTCTACATGCTACCGTTAACGGCCACAGGTTCCATCTGAGGCTAAAAGACCCCATCGAGGACAATTTTCTCTGGATTGACGGTCGGGTACTACTTGTCCTTGATACCGTGGCAGCGGATTTTGTTGCTTATACAATTGAGGCAATGTGGCTATACCAACAAGGCCAGGGTGATGAGTCAGACAGGGTGAAGCAATACGTCCTTAATAAAATGTACAAAAAATATGGGTGGGGTTTTCCATGGTTTGACAGAAGAGTTGCAACAGAAAAAATGCGTCGTGATCTTGACAGGATTTTCGGAACCATTATGGGCATTGCGGAAGGAGGCTGCCCTGTCGATGCCGAAATGGAAATGAAGGAAGTGGATATCACAAAATGGGTTGCTCCTGCGAGGATGGATCTGGCTGTAACTTACAGGTGTAATCTCGATTGCCCGCACTGTTATACGTGGGCAGGCCCAAACGGTGGCGTGAAAGAACTCCCATTGGCTGATTGGATCAGGGTTCTTGATACTCTCTGGAATATTGGAATCCCTAATTTGGTTTTTACGGGGGGTGAACCTACCCTACGGGAAGACATTGTTGATTTGGTGGTTAATGCAAAGCATTTTGTCACGGGCCTTATAACCAATGGTACAAAACTTGTGGGGCTTGCGGAACAGCTCAGAGATGCCAGTCTCGACTATATTCAGGTCACCCTGGAATCTCATTTACCAAAAATACATAATAAGATGGTGGGTGCATCATTCGATGCGTTCTCTTTAACTGTCGATGGAATCAAACATGCCGTTGAATTGGGAATGCAGGTAATAACCAACACTACGTTGACAAAGGAAAACGCTTCTTTATTCCGGGACCTTCTTAAATTTGGAAAAGATATCGGCCTAAAAGACATGTGCTGTAATACTCTGATTTGTAGCGGTCGTGGAGTGGCTGCTAAGAAAGACAACGGCATCTCTTTGGACGAGATTAAGGTCATACTGGAACAGGCGGTCAATACTGCAAAAGAGCTCGGTATAAATCTTCAATGGTATTCTCCCACCTGCTATTTGCATCTTAATCCAGTCGAACTTGGTTTCGGTGCCAAGGGTTGCTCAGCTGCTGCATACAACATGACTATTCAGGCGGATGGGACAGTTCTGCCTTGTCAAAGCTGGCCGGACACCGTTGGAAATATACTCAACGATTCATGGGAAAGTATATGGAACCACCCAACCTGTATTAAACTACGCCACCACGGTTTTGCCCAGGAAGACACCGCATGCAAGGATTGTGTTCATAACCAAATTTGCGGCGGGGCTTGTCCCTTGGAAAGAAAAGGAGGCAGCCAGTGAGAAGGGTACTGTTTAGCATTGCATTTTTTATCGTAGGTTGCTTCTTTGCTCAAAACCTTGCCTATGCTGATACCGGTACGTATAAAATCCTAGATTACATAGTCAAACTTACTCCAAAATCAGACGGTACTGTCGAGATCGGATATTACCAGAAATGGCTTGTTACAGGCGGTCATATACCATGGATAACCGTAGGTACTGCCAACGGGAATTTCCAAATTATTGGTGGCAAAAATAAAGGAGCCGTAGCAGGAATTAGGTCAGACAACTATAATAATTGGTATGGGGTAAGGATTGATCTTGACAAAGATTACAAAGCAGGTGACACCTTCGAGATAGCATTCACAATCATCCAAAATCAATTGTTTTATGCGGATAAAGAAAACTACAGGCTCGATTTTACACCGGGCTGGTATGACAGAGCCCAAACAGACCACCTTAGGGTGGAGGTTTTTTCATTTGCGAAATTAGACACTATAAAAGCTTCACCTGAACTGACGCGAACAGAAGGCCAGAGCATAATCTGGGAAAAATACAATTTGGGCCAAGGTGGGAAGTTCAGGATTACTGTCTCATTTCCAAGGGTTCTTTTCACGAAGGCAATTCCACAACGGGCAATCGTTAGGGAGTCTACCAGTAGGATTGTGCCACTGCTAGTAGTGATTATTTTTGTCCTTGGGATAGTGATAATTATGCGTATAGTGTTTGGAAGGCGCAGGAGTCGCCAATATGGCCGCGGTGGAACAATTTCCCACGGCGGCTTAAGGACAGGTGGAGCTCGTGGTGCTGGAGGGACAGGAGGAATATTATCTGGTATATTCTCTGCCGGCGGCGGAGGCTTCGGTGGTAGATCGTTTTCCTGTGCTTGTGCATGTGCAGGCTGTGCCTGTGCCTGTGCTTGCGCAGGGGGCGGGGCAGCCGGTTGCCAAAGGAAGATTAGCCACAGATGCCCCCTTTGTAAATCTTGTCAGAACATTGACAACTGTCCCATTTGGAAAGAAAGTGCATGAAGAGCGCCCTGTTTATTCTTATGGCCATTTCTCTTGTGTTTTTTGCGGGATGCAAAAAAAGGGGCAATGGTACGGATGAAAACGTTTCTGTTCCAAGTGGAGACCCGCCTTTTCCGCCGCTTACTACGTCTTGGGTTATAGACAACGTTGGGGTTATGGAAAAGGGTTCTGTTGAAAGATGCCACGTGATTTGTCAGAGACTGAAGGACCACGGCGTTGTGGAGGTAGTGGTACTTATCCAGAATGGTGTTAAGCATCCATCTGATTACGCTACACATTATGGAAGGTGGCTTAAACTGGGGGCCAAAGGCTTAAGCACACAGGGTGGAAACAATGGATTGGTCTGGTTGATAAGGCCCGATGCGGAGGAAAAAATGACATATTCCATAGGACGAGGTCTGCCTCTTCTAACCTCAGGCCATATGGTGGATATAATGAATAAGGCAAAAGATTATTTAAACTTCAACAATTATGACCAGGGTGTGACAATCCTTGTTCAGGAAACGGAAAAACAACTTGTACAAATATATGGTAAGAAAGGAGAAACAAAATGACTACAGTATGGAAGGTTTTGCTCCCTCTGATTGTTATTGTCGTAATCATTGCAGTTACATTTGGCCTGGTTTACATGACAAAATACAACAGCTTGGTCAACCTGCAAGAGAGGACAAACGAGGGAAGATCCAAATTTGCGGCCGCCATAAATACCTGTTCTCAGAAGATGAAGTCCGTATGGGCCCTTGCTGACCAGGAAGGTATCTTGGAGAAAGAAACGTATACTGAGGTTGCAAAGGCAAGGTCTGCCTACGAAGGGGCAGAAAAAGCGTATGAGAAAGCTCGCGACGACAAGTCAACTTCCGTTATGGATTTGACGAAGGTGGGTGCCAGTTTAGGCCAGGCCTTGGTCAATGTGCGTGTTGCATTTGAGGCGTATCCTCAGCTTAGGACCACCGAAACCTACCAGAAGGCAATGGCGGCAGTGCAAGAGGGCTTTAACGAGATAAAAACAGCCTTAGATGATTGGATAACCGTTTGCAAAGATTACAACAGATACAGACGGTTTCTAGTTACAGACTGGCTTGCATCCGGGTTCAGATGGAACTTCCCTTCGCAAATTGATTATTACGAAGGAGGTATTAAATCACCTGAACAAATTAAAGTTACAACCGAAGAGTTAAATCCGAAGTCAGGAACAGAAAAAAAGTAAACTGTGAAAAGCGATCGTACATAGATGAATTTGAGGTGTAGTGACCCCACTCATTACGGCTGTGTAGAAGTCAGTTACACTTTTCAAACTACACTTTTAATTTACACTTTTGGACGTTGCGTTTGAAGGTGTTTATCTGCGTCTATTGTGTTCAGAGAATTAAGCAAGTGTTAGGTTTCCTTGGCTTGGGTGAATTAATGACCGGAGTTGCCTTGTGATTTATCCAATAGTTCTTCTGAAGAGCACCTGCAATTTTTGCAAGCTGTCTATGGTCGGGCGGTTTTTCGAATAATGATGTTGAAGAGAAAAGTTCCACATCAATTTGGATGGTGAAAATTCTGAGCAACTTCACTGTTAGAATTTGGATTTGAGATAAGAATAAAGCTTCTTACTTCCGTTGTAAATTCTGAACTCACGTTAGCTTCTGTATGTCCTGGGCGAACGCTTGAAAAATGTCGTGCCTTGGTGTATACTTGATTTAATGGAACAGTCAAACCAGATCCAAGAGATGTTATATAATGAAATTCCTTCTTGGCTGACCACTCCTCCTTCAGCCAGTGTTCCATTTCCTCCTGTTAAAACACGACAGCAGGGACTTCCCTTCGAGCAGCTGCATTGGGAAGATTTCGAGAAGCTTTGTCTTCGGTTCGTAAGGCTTGAAGCAGACATTGAGCACTGCGCATTATATGGCCGCTGTGGTCAGACTCAACATGGAATTGATATTTTCGCTCGAAAATCCTTGGGTGATAAATATCGAGTTTATCAATGTAGACGGGTGGAAAGTTTTGATAAGAGAAAAATAAAAGTGGCGGTCAGCACATTCCTAAACGGTAAATGGGCGGGAAAATCGGAGAGTTTCGTACTCAGCACGTCGCTTAGTTTAAGAGATTCAACGTTACAAGATACCATAGAAACACAGTCTCAGCTACTCAAGAAGAACAACATAAGTTTTGTTCTATGGGATAGAGATGTGCTTAACCTGAAGCTAAAGGATTCTCCAGAAATCGTGGATGATTTCTTTGGTAGAGAGTGGGTTAAGGCCTTCTGCGGTGAAGACAAAGCTGACAGTCTCGGCACCCGATTGGATGGCATGCAGGTAGCAGAATTCAGAAGAAAATTGCAAACATTCTACAGAAATCTTTTCAATATCCAAGACCCCGGCCTAATCACTGCAACACAGCAGAATGCACCACTATTGTCTTTGGAAGAGAGGTATGTGTTCCCTGACGTATATGAGGAACGAGACATATTGGTCTCGGCTGATAAGGAAAAAAACCAACAGGGAGTCGATGCCGGTAGTCAAACCGAGACGGCTGGTTTTGCTGAGGCTGCTGACCAGGCCTCGTATCCGGTACACCAAATGCGTATGAGGGACAAGACTCGCAGAACGGCCCAAAGCTGGTTAGCACAAAACCCGAAGAGTATTTTGCTGGGTGAGCCGGGCAGCGGCAAGACTTCATTGCTGCGTTTCGTGGCTCTGGACTTGCTTTCCGAGGAACCCAGGCTTAGCGAGCTTGCCCAAAGATTTGACACATATCTCCCAGTCTGGGTACCATTTGGCCTGTGGACCTCAATGATTAGCGCCATGCCAACCGCCGCAAATTCACTGATGGACATGCTCCAACTGTGGTTTAGGAAATGGGACGAAATGAGATTGTGGCCACTGGTAGAAAAAGCTTTGTCAGACGATAGATTGTTGTTACTGGTAGACGGACTTGACGAGTGGACCAATGTCTCGGCAGGGAAGATTGCACTTGAAAAGTTGCAGGTTTTTGTTAGTCAACACGAGGTGCCAATAATCACGACGAGCAGACCACTCGGTTTTAACAAGTTGGGGATGCCAACTGCAGGATGGCAGGTTGCTCAACTCGCTGATTTTTCGAAGCCACAACAGGAAGAACTGGTTCGTACGTGGTTCAAGTATTGGGCAAGAAACACTCTCTATTCAGAAACTACAAAGGAAAATGAACTTGCGTCTCGCGTCACGGGCATGTGCGAAGAGTTCCTCGCAGAACTGGCTACCTCTACAGACATCGCCGATCTAGCAAGAGTCCCACTGCTTTTGGTACTTCTAATATACAACTGGCTACAAAAGAGTAAGCTTCCACGAAACCGGTTCAAGGCTTATGATCAGATGATTGACCATTTGATTGTTGAACGCCCCCGTCGCAGACGTGTGGATGCGGGACAACCTGCTGATATCCTCCATGGTCTGACTACTGAGGAGATTAAGATTGTGTTGGCCAACCTTGCCTATTTCATCCAATGTGAAAATCCGGAGGGAGTTGTCACGGATGATATAGCTAGAAATACTATTAAGAACTATCTCCAAGACAATGTTTTTGGATTTGGCTTGGAGGCAGCTGAAGCCAAGAGCTACTCTGAAATGCTTATTGAAGCTGGTGAGGCTAGTCTTGGCCTCATTGTCCGCAAGTCTCCACAAGAAGTCGGTTTCTACCATAGGTCATTTCTTGAGTATCTTGCAGCATGCTATATATCAAGATTGCCTTTGCAGAAACAGTTGGACCTTGTCAGGGCTCGCTTCACAGACCCACAATGGCAACAAGTTGTGCTTGCATTGCTCCAACGAACAGAACGGGCTTCAGATGTCGAGGAACTCATCAGAACGATCAAGAACAATGTTTCCAACCCTGTCGAACGCCATATGGCACAGCTTATATCGTCTGAGGTTGCTTTCGGCAATTTCAGTTGCTCGACAGATTTAGCGAAAACTCTCGTTCAAGAATGCTTTCAGGAAATCGAATTTGGAGGTTGGATGCCTCATAGAGAACGTCTGCTGAAAAGGATGCTGAGCGGGCTGCATTCTACAAGAACCAGGGAAATGGTCAAATCGAAGTTGGCGACTTGGTTCCCTGAGAGGATAAGCATGTACGCGGATGTTTTTGTAGCCATGAAGGATTGGCCCAACTGCCCGGAAGTTGTAGAATGTCTCTTCAAAGGACTTCATAGTGAGCACTTGGGTAATAAGCTTTCTAGTGCAAAGGCCCTCGCTAACATCGCCAAGGGGGATGCAACCGTTGGAAACCGACTGGCGAAACTCGCTAGAACTGCAGTAGACCCTGACGTCAGAGCTGCTTCCTTGATAAGCTTGGCTCTATGTTGGGTAGACCATAAAGAGCTCTGTGGATTGATCACTGAAGCTGGTGCATCGCTGCATCCTGGACTAAAATTTGGATCGATCGTAGGCAAAGTCGAGCAAGGAAACCATGCTGCATCGGATATGGAGCAATTACTCCGTTTCAGTCTCCATGAAGGAGGTCTGGACTACCACTGGCAACGTGATTTGGAAAGCCTTGTACTCAAAGGTTGGTCCAACTGCCAGGCCGTGAAACAGAAGTGCTTGAAAGAGGTTCGGCAGTACCCAGATGGGAAAAGAAGCATCGATTTTGACCTTGCATTGAGTTTATTAGTTAAGGGATATCCGCAGGATGATGAAGTGGCGGAGTGCATCGCTAATAGGATTGTGTCTGACGAACATCTATTCTCTACAATTTCGAGATTGGATACATGGGACCTAATATCGCAGAATTTCAGAGGACACCCCGTCCTTGTGCCTGCTGTAGACACTTGGCTTCAACGTGTGAAGACGCTTGCATACGAGCCTGATATTTCATATGCGGCACTTGTTGGAAGAACTGAGATAGCAAAAAATAGATTGCTGACAATGTTGGATTCAGGATGGGTTCCTTTCTGGGCTGCCAGGAGTTTGCTTTCCGGATGGGGCATGGCCAACAAAGAAGTTGCGTCCAGTCTTGAGAAAATTGCGTTCGGCTCGAATAAGCACGCGTGCCAAATAGCACATCTTCTTCCTGACATAATTGAGGACAAACAAGAATGCAGGGAAAGACTAATCGCGTTGCTCGAAGATGAGGATAGCGATCGTCTGGATTTCACAGTCGAAGGTCTGATTCGCCTGGGAGACCTTCAAGAGAATATCCATGTTGTAGATAGAATTCTTAGCATTCTTCCAAGGGTAGACAGGGACGCCATAGGTGGCCATGGCATTGTCGAAAGCTTGATTGCTTTCTGTCCGTGGGACGAGCGGGTTCGAAAATTGGCGAAGGATGAGCTGAGAAGAAGAAATGGGGCTCATATTGCTGTAACAAAGGCCTATGCTAGCGACGACGAGATAAGGAACTTGCTTATAGGAATGGTTAATCCGCTACCTGTTTCCCTTCGGCAGATTATCGCCAGAAGATTGGGCAACGAAATAGAAAATCTGGATTTTGCCCTTTCTCTGCTCCAACTTTACGATATAGAACACAACCCAAGTATAAAAAGTGAATGTTCTATTAATTACCACAGACTGCTCAAACTATCGGGGCGAGATTTGAGCGTAACAGTGGAACAACTCTCGAGGGATATAATATGCTATGGGCCAGATTATGAAGCACGCCGCCAAGCTGCTTTTTGTGGTTTAACAACACTTGACCGATTGGACATCATGTTGCCCCTAAGGGAGAAAATCGGAGAAGATAAGCCCTGTGCTGTTCCCTTCAAAACCGTATGGTTAAATACCCCCTTTGCCAAGACCATATTGGAGAATTGGGTCAAACTGAAGAATGTTTTTCGCGATGAGTTTTGGAATAGGATCGGTAAATATGAAGGGTCTACAGAGATTTGGGAAGGACTTACCTTGTTTGCCGATGCATATCCATCTGCTAGAGAAGAAGGAATATCGTTTGTGGAGTCAGCCTTAAGCGGGGGAACTCTTCTGAGGGAAAACATGCTCGATTTCCTAGGCAGAGTCTGTCCAAGAAACCAACTTTTGTTGAAATGCTGTTTGGATATCATTTGTCCGACAAGTAAGCAAGGACATCAACAGCACAGGACATACCCGCAAATTTTCACAGCTGCCAAGTTGTTAGGTGAACATTTCGAAGGCGAAGAAGAGATTTTAGCCCAGTTATCTAAACATATTGGTGACCGTTTTGTTCCAGAAGGTGTCGTCCTGGCACTATCGTATGGCTGGCCGGATAGTCAAGAGTTTGCTAAAGCTCTAAGGGCTATTGAGCAGGTGAAAATGCGCCTTGATCATGGAGTATGGATTCGACTGTGCTGTATAAGGAAGAAACCCCCAGATATGCTTGACATGATTTTCAAGCTACTCAAAGACATGGAAGAAGACCCGTCCCTATCCAACATTCTTGAGTCCCGCCACGTAAATCACTCAATTATTTCTCGTATAAAGAAGGATGAGACTCTACAGCATATGATGCAGAGCAAAATTTTGAACAGTCCAAGTTCCTCTGAGAAGGCATCTTTTCCAAGGCTACTTGCCGCGTCTGGAGGTCTGACGACAAAACTCCAAGAATGGTGCTTTGAAGAACTCTGCCGACAAAGCAGCAATAATACCTTCCCTGAAGTTGGCGTGGACTTGGTGGAGTTGAGACTGATGTCTGTCTCGAATAGTTTATTGACTATAATTGAACCCTCGGATCACGGTAGCATCTGAGCATGGTAGGTTTCCCTTGTCGTTGAGTGCAGTTCGACCTTCCTCATGTAGCCATGCAGTCAGAAATTAACCACACTTCTCAAACTACATTTCTAATCTACGGTTTTGGATGTTGTGTTTGAACATGTTTACCTGCTTCGGTTGGATTCAAGGAATTAAGTGCGTGCAGTCTTGAGCTTAGTTTGGCTAAATTAATGACTCAGGTTGTCTTATGGTTTATGCAGGCAATCTTACCGGAATCTCGTCTTGCTCCCCTTGGTCTCCTCGGGGTTCACTGCGCTCGTTGGTTACTCACTATGGAAGCGATATCAGTTTGCGGAAAAAGATTTTGGCTTGCGCAGTACCTTCAGATTGCAAAATGGATGGAGTGTGCGAGCCTACTTTGCGTCGACTCCCTATACAGTTTAGGAAGAATTTTAGAATTGTTTTCGAAGTTGGTCGCTAATTTTCCTTGTTGCAGCCATATCTCTAGTATATACTTAAGCGGGTGTTTTACGGTAACAGGAGACCGACTTATGAAAAGAGTTCTAGTAACGGGTGGGGCGGGGTATGTGGGAAGCGTGCTTGTGCCGAGACTTCTGGAACAGGGCTACCACGTTACCGTTGTTGACAAGCTCATGTGGGGCGGACATGGCTTGTTGAGTAGCTTCATCAACCCACATTTTAACTTCATCTACGGCGATGTCTCCGATGAGACTCTTATGCGAAAAGTCGTACCCAACATCGATGTTGTGGTGCACCTTGCGGCAATGGTTGGCTACCCGTTATGTCATCAGCAACCTGACTTAGCCAGGCGTGTCAACGTGGATGGAGCTATCATGCTCAGTAGGAATCTTTCTACAAACCAGCTACTGATATTTGCCTCCACAGATAGTGTCTATGGTACCCAAGTTGATTCTATCTGCACTGAAGAGACTTTGCCTAATCCCGTTTCAATTTATGGACAAACAAAAGCTCAAGCGGAGACAATCTTTTTGGAAAAAAACTCCCCAGTCGTATTGCGGTTCGCTACGGCATTCGGACTTTCCCCACGAATGCGCATTGATTTGTTAATTAACGATTTTGTCTACCATGCTTTGCACAATAAGACCTTTGTTGTCTATGAAAGCCACTACAAGCGCAGTTTTGTACACATACGTGACATTGTTGCAAGTATTCTTTTTAGCATAGAACACGCCTCTGATATGTGCGGGCGTATCTTTAATGTGGGATCGAATAATCTAAATTTTACAAAGAGTGAAATTGCTGTAAATCTGAAACAGTACATCAATTTCCATGCAGAATTTGCGGAAATCGGGGAGGACTCCGATCAGCGAAATTATTTTGTCTCACATGAACGGATTGGGTTGCTTGGCTTTGAACCAGTGATTACTCTTGACATAGGTATCAAGGAATTAATCGCCGGTCTATCAGTGCTTAAGATTCATAATCCATATTCGAATGTGTAATGAAATTAAAGGACATTGATATGGTCGAACGTCATGAATTTGATGGAAACCTGTATGCGATTGTCTTACGGAGCGTTCCTGATATACAAGGATGTCGTTTCGTTACCTCTGACGACGCATCTCTACAACTGGGAGTGCAAGTTCATCACTCTGGCTATGCGGAAGTTGCACATTACCATCCACGGGTGCTTCGCCAAATAGAATCCCTTCACCAAGTTGTGCATATCATATCCGGTTGCGTCCGGTTTGAGTTTTTTCGTAATGACGGCATTCTGCTTGGTGCTGTTGTAGTCGGTCCGGGAGAAACATTGCTGCTAACGGAGCATGGCCATCGCATGATTGTGTTGGAAGACGCACAAGCTGTTACTGTGAAGCAAGGACCGTTTCTGGGGGACAGCTGTGACAAGAAATCAATTCCGGAGACTCAATAATGATCCTTTTGAATCAGCCGCTAATACGAGATGATGAAATTGCCAATGTAAATCAAGCACTTCATGAAGGGTGTATCTCTGGGCTGGTTGGTAGCTTCATAGGAAGGTTCGAAAAGGAATTCTCCCACTACTGTGGAGCGCGATACGGTGTAGCCACGAGCAGTGGCACAACCGCTCTTCATCTGGCACTTGCAGTCTTAGGTATTGGACCTGGCGATGAAGTCATAATACCAGCATTCACGCATATAACCTCTGCATTTTCGGTGTTCTATTGCGGGGCGACACCGGTGTTAGCGGATTGCCAGGCAGGGTCTCTTGGTATTGACCCTAGTCATATTCAACAGTTAATCACGCCAAGAACGAAAGCTGTACTCGTGGTTCATTTGTACGGCCATCCAGCCGATATGTACAGTTTGGTTCAGTCCATACGTCCACACGGCATCGCCATAATTGAGGATGCTGCTGAGGCGCACGGTGCGGCCATCAATGGGCAGAAAGTCGGGTCGTTTGGTGATCTCGCTTGCTTCAGTTTTCTAGCCAATAAAGTTATTACCACAGGCGAAGGAGGTATGATAGTAACCAACTCTTACGAACTGACGCAGCGGGCAAGACTCCTGAGGAACCTCGCATTTGAACCAGAACACAAATTTCTACACCACGTCATCGGCTTTAATTACAGAATGTCCAATATTCTTGCGGCTCTAGGGGTGGCACAATTGAAACGAATCGATCAGATTATCCACCGGAAGCGCCAGATTGCCAGTTATTACAGCGAGCGGTTCAAGGATATATCAGGTTTGACCATTCCTACAGAAGAACCGGGATGCAAACATGTCTATTGGGTTTACCTGATTCTGGTCGACAGCGCTACTTTTGGTTGCTCCAGAGATGAGATAATCAGTGAGTTAAAGAAACGTGGGATAGAAACTCGTGCGGCCTTTGTGCCGATGCACCTGCAGCCAGTTGTCCAAGCAAAAGGATTGTTCATCGGTCAAAAATTCCCCGTAGCTGAAGATGTTGCTATGAGGGGGCTCTATTTGCCGGTTGGAGCAGGTATGACGGACGGAGAAGTGGAGTATGTGGCAGACTGTATGATTGCCACGAGATCGTAGAATTATAATGTAGCGTATCGGAACGTTTGTGAGGATGAATGGAACGCGCGAAAAGTTCATCTTGTTACTGTGGCCGTTATGCACAGTTGTATGACCTTTTTTATAAAGACAAACCCTATAAGAAAGAAGTTGCTTTTTTGGATTCCTGCTTGCAGAAAAACCTCGGTAGTGGAAAAAAGAAGATACTCGAATTGGCATGTGGGACGGGTCGCCACGCAATTGAGTTTGCACGGCTTCATCACACCGTAATTGCGACAGATGCATCCCATGATATGCTGACACAAGCCCGACGGAAAGCCCAACTGGCGAAAGTGGCAGTTGAATTTCGTCAGCAAGATATGCGGTATCTTAGTGTGTCAGAGCGACCGTTTGATGCCATATTATGTCTTTTCGATTCTGTAGGCCATGTCATCACAAATGGAGGGATCTGCAAGACATTTGGTAGAGTCGCATCACACCTAAGATGCGGGGGGCTCTTCATCTGTGAGTTCTGGCATGGGGCCGCAATGGTGAGGTCCTATGAGCCAGTTCGTATCCGTTACTACGATGCCGATGAACAACGCATTGTACGAATCTCCGAAACAACAATGGATTGCGTGCGGCAAGTCTGCCATGTGCAATATACAATATACGAATTTCGGACAGATGGAGGTTTTTCGAGCCTAGTTGAACACCAAGATAATCGCTTCTTCTTTGTTCAGGAGATGGCTGTCTTTCTCAATATGGTTGGACTTCAGCCGCTGGCTTGGCATGCTGGTTTTGAATCAAGACAGGAGATTACACGAGATACTTGGCACGTCGTTGTAATCGCTCGCAAAGCTAAGGAGAAACGTGCTCATGGTCCCTTATATAGAGTAGCATCAGAATAACACTCAATACAAACAGATGTATATGGTGACGCTTTAAGGAAACTGTAAAGGACCATAAGACCGATGATGGCTTTTGAGGTAGCCGTAAGATCAGACCCTGCAGCAAGTGTTCAGCTATCTTTGGCCGTAGGAAAAAAGCGTATACCTTTTTTGTGAGATATTTATGATTCCAGAAAACACTAGAGATTGGCAAAGTGTGAAACGAATTGCTGGAGATTGTCGTGAGTGGAGCAGAGCCTTTGTAGTCATGGGCAGCCTTGTGCTAATGCCCGGCGAGAAAACAGCTAAGTCCGACGTTGATGTTCTTGTTCTTGTTGATTCGCTTGCGCCATCACTAAAGCACATACCAGGTCTTTCCGAAGCGGCACGTAAGGATGCTTACTCTTTGCTGAAACATCACGAAATCGACGCAGTTTCAACAAAGAAGATCTGCTATGGTACACTTGTTAGCTTCTCCGTATTTGATGTGCGCACGTTTATGCGTATAGCTGAACTTGCCCTTGGTGAGATTTCATACTATCGAACAACCAGTAATCAAAAGCGAATTGAGATTCGCAGTTTTGATGGTTCCTCCCTTATGTCGGAACTTTTGCCTGTTCAGTCTGGTACTGGATACATTGTCAGTGAACCGTGTGTAGTTTTGGCAAACTCGCGAACGTACCTTGGGATTTTCCCAGATGCGATACTATCTCTTGTACATGTGTGCTACGATGATGGCAGTTTCTCTACGTTCTATGATCGTATCTGGTCTGCAGTAGCGGCAGTCGCGAGTGAGGCTATGGGAAGCCGAGATATAGAAGTATTAGTAAAAGGCCTTATAGCAACCAAAATTAATAGAGAACGTTTTTCACAAGAGGTGGTGGTGCACATACGCAAAAGATTAGCAGAAGTTATGAATACATAATTTGTTTTACATAAGGCAACGAAGATGATTTATAAGAGTGGAACCTGAGATTCAGTGTAGCATTATGTCTTTGATGAGGTGCTAATGTCTGATACCGGACTGGCTAATGATGTTTCACAGGTTGCAAAGTTCGTTAGGACGCATTATGGTATAGAAGAGTGCGTTATAAATGAGTCTGTGATGCGAGGCACGCAAGGCCAGAAACTCCTCATTCAATTGGGAAAGGTAAAGCTATTTTTGCGAATTGTTCCCTATCGTGAAATGGCCGATCCGAGGTTTGCACTTCTGCTGCAGAATATGCTTGCTACGAAGTACGCAACAGCCGCAAAAATAGTGCCGAACCGCCATGGCAAACTCTGGACGAAACACCGCGAATCCATATATATTCTCGAAGAGTATCTACGAGGGAAGCCTAAGCGTTTGACGAAGGAACTGCTTGGAATCTGCGGCAGGGAGCTTGGACGAATGCACAAGATGGCATCGCAATTTGTTGATGAAGATACAGAAAGGACAGGGTGGACAAAGTACATTGATAGAGTGTTATCGCTACCCATCGCCGAATGGGATAAAATACGATGTCAAAAAGTAGCCGCTTTTGAGGCATCAACTTCCGCTGCTCGAAAAGTCCTTGAATGTTCGATGGCACAGGGAAAACTGCCGCTCGGTATCCATGGTGATATTAATCCTACCAATATGCTGTGGGTAGGGGACAAGGTGGCTTTCTGCGATTTCGCGAATGCACAAGCTGGCCCCCAAATCGTAGACTTGGCTATGGCTATATTCGGGTGCTGTGTTTTAGATTGGGACTTAGATACCGGGTTAGAGGAGGACCTTACAGATATCAAAGTTAATATCAGCTGTTGCCGTGCGCTGTTGAATGGCTATACTTACGTCAGACCCGTGACAAATGAGGAGAAGAGCCTGATTAGGTCAACAATCCTATTCGCCGTGAGAATTTGGATGCCATGGCTCAAGTTTAACTCCCTAAGGGCGCGGAACAAAATACTATCCCTTGTTGGAAAGTTTGCCACAAGTATTGATTCTCTGTTATGATCAGGAAATCGGACCTACCCATTGTTTTGGGGCAATTTTGGTATCACATAAAGCCTTCCCGGTCTAACATAAAGGGATTCTGTCAACGTGCACGGATAAGACTCATAATGCATTGGTTAAAAGGTATGAATACCACCTTGGCATTTCGGGTGACCTCACAGTACAACAACAATAGCCCAGAACAGCTATGAATTCTCTCAGAGCTCACAATTCAAGTTTTCTGATCTACTTGTTGTGTTTCCTTTGTCTATGCAAGCTTAAATGGTAACCACATAGATGTAACATCCAATTGTAAAGGTTTCTACCTTCCTAAACATATTTTTCGATCTGTATAGTAAAGCACGGCGGAAAGCCATGTCTTCTCATTCAACCTGCCTTGATGTGTGCACTTTGCTCATAATAGCCCATCCTTTGGTGCAACCAAAAAATATAAATAGTAGTGCCCCCAAATTTTAACAGGAGCTTGACCGGCAGGTCCCGCGTCTAAGGCTATATTTTCACCCAAAAAGGTGGGGTGAAAATGTAACATGGCAGAACCTACTAAAATTGCGTTCAATCACAGAAGAATCAGCCAGATTTCAGATTACGCAGAACTAATCGAAATGCTTTTCCCAGGTAATCGGAATCAGCAACACGCTACATCGTGCATATTTTTTGAGCTAAAATGGGCTAACGGCATGGTGCCTAACTGTGCTTATATGGAAAAGAAATATGGTATATCTCGCCGCATCTTACAAAGAACCAGAGCTAAACTTTCAAGACTCGGATTAATAGAGCATGTAAGCTACCTTAATAGCAGATACGGTGGGCAACATGGCTGGAAGTTATCGAGCCGGTTTGAAGGTGCTTTGAATCAATTGGCTCAGAAGTGTGCTGGCTTTCGAAATACCCGAACGAGTTCAAAGGAAAAGGATTTGATGCTGGTGGAGTTTGCGGATGCAAGACGTAACATAGAAAAGAAGAAACGAAGAGTTGAGGTGATGTAATTTGAAACGAAAAAGGGTTATATGGTGGATGATTGCTGTAGCCTTATTCTGTCTTGTGGTAACGATGTTTATCGTCTTGGTTTCCAGATCACAGGAACGGGGAACATCGGTTGAACTCGGGCTGACAGCTTCCGAGGAAAAACCAGCAACAACAAGGAACAACGCTGTGGTGTCTGTCTTTCCGAATACGGCTAATGTTATACAGAACACTACCAAACAGAATCAATCAGTGTGGGCAAATCAGACGAATACATCTGTAGTTTTTGGGAATCTTACCGATCCCAAGGTATGCATACAGCAATGGCGAGAGGAGCTTATGACTATGGAGGATACACTGCGTTGCATTGATAGGTATATGGAGAAGAAAGATAAAAATCCCTGAAAAAAATGGTTCCAATGGCAAGAAAAGATTTTGAAAAGAAGAGGATGATCATAGTATTGCTTGTTATGGTTTTGCTTGTCGTTGTGGCTGATATAGCCATCAGATTGTTGCCCCCGGCAAAACAACAATCACGATGCTTGGCGGTGCCCACCAAGTTTATTATGGAATATCCAGATTGTGCAAATAGGCTTCTTGAGGCAATGAATATAACCAATGTAAAGGTTATCACTACAAATGTTCCACCTGATAGCCTTTGCCTACAAGGTAATCGGCAATAAGATTACGGTGACATGCAGAAGCATCCTTTTCGGCACATAAAAGGCAAAATGGCTGTTTCACACCAGACAATCGCTCGGTGAGAAGGTCACCGGCTTTGTCCAGTAAGCATCGATATCGTTGAGGCCAGTCATCAAAGTCTCGAAAGAGGTTCCCAAGTTCAACAAAAGATAAGTATTGGATATCGGCACGTGCCAATAAGCTCTGGATACCTTTGTTGCTGTCCTTTGCTTTGGCGTAGATTCCCATACTCGCCTTGTCGGGGCGTAAGCGAACATCAACAACAGTTCGTATGCCATTTCCCTTAAGCAGGTTGATGAACTCTTCCGGCTTTCTGCCACCGTAGCCTATCGTATAAAACTTCATTTCCTGTTACCTCCAGAGCAAAAAAGTTAGGCTAATTATAGCCTATTGCTATTATAAAACATAATTACCGGCTTTAATGATTTTTAGCTGATAATTGACCACTTTGGAACTGAAATCGAGGGATTAAAATTAAAAAATCATCGGCTTGTAATCCAGCCGTAATCCATATTTTTAGACAAATACTGTATATTGTCGTGTAGAGAACATGTTCGGTTTATTGACTGTTTCGCAATTTTGATATACTTATCTTACGGAAGGGATAACTAAAGGTGAAATTACGATGAAAAACGAAAATAGTACAACTGGGCCTGGCAATAACGCGGCTCTGGAAACTATCAGAACAAAGCCCGGCCTTACCAGAGGTGGAAAATCGTTCGACCATGTAGTCAATAAAAGGGTTACTAATGGTGACTACAGGTTGCAGTGCATACCGGCCGAAATCCTCGGTGTGGCCCGACCGATGGAGGTATACAAGGCGATTCGAGCCCAAAACAATATCCTCAAGCCATGGCAGCCTGACACAAATGATAATAGCTATTGTCCTGCCCATTGGGCTGATATTGCAATCGGTCGAGGTGCATGTGGTTTTAGATGCAGGGCATGTTTTTTGATGTTGACGCATCGCACATTCTGTGACCCATCACGACATGTGTTATACGAAAATGTAGATGATTACAAACAGGTAGTGCGAAGGGAACTAATGCGACCGGGCTTAAATCTCGGTCTGGGCATAGATTGCAGCGACTCGTTGCTGTATGAAGGCGAAACTGGACATGCCCGTCGGCTTATTCCTTTGTTTGCCGACAAAATGACAAATCCGTTCAACCGAAAACTGATTCTGCTTACCAAGAGTACCAATGTCGGCTACCTTGAGGGATTGCCTACGACCAACATTCTTATGACCTTCAGCTTGAACCCAGAGCCTATTGCAGATTTGTGGGAAGGTAAATGGAATGATGGCCTTCGCATCACACCATATATTAAAAACCGTCTTGCTGCTTCAATAAAAGCGCAAAACATGAGATTTGAAGTCAGATGGCGTATAGACCCAATCCTTCCAATTGACAACTGGGCAGACATTTATCGTGAATTCATTTTTGCCGCAGCCGCCGAGGGTCATCGACCAACTCGAATAACACTGGGTACCTACCGGGAGATGGGAAGATCCTTACTGACCATCGCAGCAAAATGGGGGTTACCGCCTATGGATTTTATCCCTGAGAGAATGGCCAAAGATGGTATGCACTATCATATACCTGATAAGCAGCGAATTGACATCTACCGTCAACTTATGGATTTTATCAAATCTGCCTGGCAACAAACTGGTATAACACCGATAGTTGCTCTCTGCAAAGAGACTCGTTCTATCCGCGATGTTTTGGGTATTAACCACAACCACTGCAATTGTGAATAGATGTTCGAATCAAGTGAAGGAAATGTTGCCGTATGAGATGACAACCACAACATTTATAAACTCTGCCGCATTCACTACTCTTCACTCCTCACAAAACGAGTTTAATACAAATGGCGAGCCGTCCCTCACAGGACATAGGGCTCGCCAGAGGATTTTAGCACATGAAAGTACTGGTGCAAAATCAGTCATCATGAAGCAAATCCTCGACGAGAAAATTGGATTGGACAAGGTCTAGCCAATGATCGAGATAGAGATATCCTTACAATACTGAAAACAATTAATTCTTGATGAGAACTTGATTAAAGCTCCATAGCAGCTTTGTAATAACAAACTTTTTCAGGCATAGCCTGAACACATAAATCACTTAAGACTTTTGAAGAGTCCCTGGGCGTACCAAGGGCTCTTTTTTTATGCGCATGCAACTGACTTTACAACTTCGATGGCACATCCGGCATGCGGGAGGTGCCATCGGACTTAGCAGAAAGGTTAGGTGGCACAATGAATTATAAATCAAAAGAAAAACCAAATGGAAAAGAAAACACTATCAGAAACACAATCTATTCAGTCGGAATAGACCAAAGCTTAAACCTGAGGGAAAGGATTGCTCAGGTACATGGCAGCGATTCTCTGGTTATGAAGGCTGCAAACGAATTGGATTGCTATGTAAGCAATCCCGAAATAAAGAAAAACCCCTGGTATTGGAATTTTTACAGGAAAGTAAAGTCAGGAATGTGGTGCCTTTATCCCCATGCAAATGATATTGGCCGAACACAAATGGCCCATGAATTCATAGAGGAACTCTTCAATAGCGGCTATATAAGAGCACTTCAAACCCTGTCAATGGAATGTGGTAAAAAACACGTATCCTTTTGCCAGGAATATGCAAATAGTTACGGTGTCTCAATTGGTTCTGTACTTCTATTTGGACCAAGGGGCGGAGCTGCAATGGAATTACTGCATTTTCTGGCAGCAGAAAGAATCCACGGCCAGCACAGGCCAGGGATATTCTGCAATCCCAACTATACCGAAACAACAAAAAATATGTGGTACAACGCCCAGAGAAGCTGCAATTGGCCAAGGGCAGTAGATGACAAGGGCGAAGAGGTATCGATGGATGTTTCAGAAGAAAGAGGCAGTCTGCCCGATGGTATTACTGCTGAGCTTCGTGAAATATGGCGATGTAATCCAGCATTATACAATTATGTTGGAACCAATCGTCTTTCAGGTGACACCCCATTTCAGATAATCGAAGATGTCTTCGACATTGTTATCCGCAGAAAGCTTTCATCGGCTGATAAGGCTATGTACAACCGCATAGTGGAAAAAGCGAATCAGCAGGGTATTGATTCCTTTTATGCAGTTTACAAGAACTTGTTTACCGACAAGGACAGACTTCATCCATACTGGAACGAGGCCAGAAAACTGCTCTATGATTATGCCATATCGCTTTGGGAAGCCAAGAACGAGATATGGTTAGCTGAGAAAAAGCGAGTACCGGCCAACGGTACAATTTTTAGAGCAAAGAACAGCACTGCGGCTAAATCAAAATCCGGAAAGAACAAGGTGCCAGGCACAATCTATCTTAACAATGGCAGGTATTACTGGGTTGTCGCTCGCAAAATGACACCTCGGCCCTTGATTGACCCTAATGATAAACCGGAATTGCCGGGAAGTTTCCTATGTGGCAATGGACGATACTACTGGTATGTCCCAGGATGGGTAAGACGGCAAAGACTGGCACCCAATGGCGAGAAGTTTTCAACCAAAGATAAAACTACTGCCCTTAGGATTGCCAAAAAGCTGTGGACCCAAATCAAAAAAAGTAATCCCAAGTTGGCAGCCAATATAATGGGGCATACAAGAGTTAATGGCATGGCTACCAAAGACAGAGATGTTGCTGAGAAAGTTGCTGCCGAAATGTGGAAACATATCCAGAAGAAAAACCCCAGACTGGCAGCAAAGATATTACAGGATAACCGTCCCGAGTCAAAAGACCATTGGTATGCACAAATCGTAGCAGAAAGGAAACATCAATCCTTAGGTAGCTTCAAGACAAGAACTGAGGCCGAAGCTGCTTATGCAAAAGAATTTGAAAAGATATGGGGTTATCCTCCAGGCTACAACGTGCAGTCTATTCCAAAGATTGACAAGGTCTGGCCTATATGGCAAGAACAAAAAACAAGGCTTTCTTTGATGGACGAACATCCGAGATTGCCTGTTATTGGAAAATCAGCCGGTACTGAAACTCTTGAACCTATGATAAGGAAAATGCAGAGGGTCGACTGGCTGGTTAATAATTGTATTGTTGTTTTAGATGACGACTCACCCGTTGCATCGAAAGAAGTGGCTATACAGTCACGTGGAGAGAAATGGTATGCAGAGATCAAGAAACAAGGAAAAAGACCTGTTATCAGGGGCTCAACATCAATCGATAAGGACACAGGCCGAATCAGGATTACAGTCTATGGTCAGGGCTTCAGCGAGAGCCGGGTACTTACCGAAGAGGTATATCACATTGTCTATGAGATTATCCGACACGCAAGCCCGAGAACTTTTGCTTCGATTAAGAAATGGTATTCTAATCGATTAAAAAGCGGCCTTGATCCTACCTGGTATATACACGAGGCCTTTGCCGAGCTTATGGTACAGGAAGGGGAATTTCCTTGCTCAACGGATTTGCCCCGTCGTGTTGTTAATTATGCTCAAAGGGTATTTTCGCCTGGCGGCAATGTCCCTAATGTGGTAATGGAAAAGATTAGGGCTGGGGTATAACGTTTTTGGGCCTCGCAATGGTTCTGTCCGTGAAATCCACAGATAATTGAAAAAACAGTCAAAAATCAGTTAACACCAAAATATTTTTGGTAAACTTGAAAAGGCAGTGTTTGTGAAATTCCGATAGTTTAATTTTTTGAAAGGACAAAGTATGAGTATTCCAGAGCCTTTACGCAATAACCCATTTCGAATACGAAAACGAGGGTCATTACAAAGCAAACTGTATGGTGAAGGTCGTTCGGATTCAATAAGACCTATAGACAACATGCCGCATTATCATGGAACACAGGGACGAGTTAGTCCGAATGGGTACATGTCTGACTTTCCTGAACAGTATGCACCGCATCCTGGATTTATGCAGATACCGCAGCCTGATTACCAAGAGAATGATGGTCTTATGATGGAGAATATATCTCATCCGGATCATCAAAGAATTATCGATGAAATCCGCTTTGCTGCTTTAGAATTGGCAGGTAGAAGAGCCGATGAAGGAAATGTTAAATATGACGATTGTTTGATGACTGAAGAGTTTTTTCGGCAACAACTCGAATCTTTAAAAGAGGAATTTGGCCCCAGCTTTTTTGATACTAATGAAGTTTCACAGCGCATCTTGGAAATCTGGCTTGAAAGCGGTGGTGTAAAAGCAGACCATCATTTGACAGCAGATATGTTTGATATTCAGCTTGCGGTAGAAAAGGCAAAGACTGTACCGTTTAATGATATACAGGATGCCAGATTAGATTACAGCGCTTTGCCCGATGCCTACTTTGATGCACAAGATGCCTTATTTGATTTGCCCCAGCCAGAGCAAATGGCTCAAGGACAGCAGGTCTTGGACCAATTTATGGAAGAAATGAATCCCATAGAGGATTTAGAGGCCCAATCACTTGAGCAGATTATAGAAGCCCAAGAGTTGGTACCAGAGGGAGAAATGGCCAACTATGACATCCAGATTGAACAAGGCCCTTTGGAGCAACAGTTACAGGAAGGGTTTGAGCAAATGGATATGGAGGACCCTTATCTTGAGCCTCCGGCTCAGGGCTATGGGATGATACCACAGGAAATGTATGATGAGCAAATACAGGAAATGCTGGACCCCTTTATGATACCCGGATTTTATGGCCCGATGTCTTTTGGATCAATGCCAGGACCGGGACCCGGGGGACCGTAATAAGTATTAGTTTGTGCATAGAATCATGAAAGCTCTTGGGTGTTCCAAGGGCTTTTTTTATGCGCATTATTAACTTGATGGCACGCTTTTATTCAGAGCGTGCCATCGCTTTTTAATGGAGGTGTAACTATGGAACAGATTATTTGTGCGAAAGTTAGTAAAAGATTGCTAACAAAAGCCAGTAGACTATTCACTGGCACACTGGATGGCAGGATCATCGAGATTCTGCAGAACGCAAGAAGGGCAAAAGCAACAGAGGTAAGAATTACAAACAAGGATGGTTTTGTAACCGTTGAAGACAACGGCTCTGGTATTGATGATTTCGCCAAGCTGCTTGACCTTGGCGGAAGCGGCTGGGATGAAAGGATTGAAGCCGGCGAAGATCCTGCAGGTGTGGGACTGTTTAGTCTGGCACCCAAAGAAGTTGAGATTAGTTCCGGCAATAGAAGGGTTGTCATTGACAAGAATGGCTGGACAGGTAAGCCCGTGCAGGTAATGACAATCCCGAAAGAGATAAATGGAACTATCGTCAAATTCAAGGACGAAAAACCGTGGGATATGGAGCTTGTTGAAAAGCATGCTGTATTTGCAGGTATCAGGGTTATCGTGGATGGCAAATACTGCCACTCAATGCCTTTCTGCAGCAGCGAAGCTGTGCACTATGATAATCCCGGCTGCAAGATTGAAGTAGAAAAGGACATATCCAAATACCACAGCCAATGGTCAACAAATTGGTATCACGGCAGAGTGCTTGTGAATTTCCACGGTCAGGTTGTTCAGCTTGATCACTGGCCGAATAACCATCGTCCCGGTCTGACAATACTTGTCGATATCGCGGATGATACTGACATTAGATTGATGCTGCCGGCGAGGACGAGACTGGTGGAGAATCAGGCTTTTGAAGAACTCAAAGCAGCTATTGAACTGGAATACTACAAATACTTCCAGAGACAGAAAACCCACACGCTGTACTATGAAGAGTACCTGCGTGCAAAAAAGCTTGGTATTGAGTTGCACGAAGCCGAGCATCAATTTAGAGCTGGCCTTATCAGCAGTGAGTATAACGAGCCTGTGGAAATAGCAGTGCCAAAGAACTTCAAGCTCGAAGATGGCTATCTGTGCTTTAATGAAGATTTAAAAGATGAGATGGCGGAAACAAATGCACATCTATTGGCAGCATTGGGAACATTTAAAGATAAACCATTTGTGCCGGTGACTATTGATAGCGGCTATATGGGCTATAGCTGGACGAAACTACCAAAAGTAACAAAAGTCGAAGTTACGAAAGGAAAAGAGAAGCTGCGGCAGTCAATCAACTGTGGTGAGCTCGCATGTTTTGACAAAGTGTCGATAACAGTTCATACATCCGATGGAAAGACATTCAGTTCTGATGTAGATATGGCTGTTGTAGCAGAGCCGCCAAAAGGCAAATATCAATGGTCGGATGCAACTGTATGCGTGACCAAAGAAGCAAGAAACCATTTATCTTGTGAGAATATATGGTTTCATTTGGGAGGCTACAACGAAGACGGTGACGGCGACAGCTTCGACACACAGCTTGGTTACTTTGAGAAAGAGCTTCAGGAATTCTGGAACGAGCTGATAGGCCCGTATGAAACGGTAAGGCAACAGCTTATAAAAGAGCTGTATCCTCTGTATGACAAATGGCAGAAGATAACAATTCTGCAAGACAGCAGCCTTGAGATTGTTTTCAAGGATGGCAGGAGGCAAAGAGTAAATCCACCTGCCGAATCTGCTTAGAAACAGTTCAGTATCAATCGTCAAAGCACATCTCGTTAGGTCGAGAGATGTGCTTTTTGTTTTTAATCACATCTTATCAATTGAAAGGAAAGGTGAAATTATGGCATGGCGACCAACAGAGTATTTAATTGAAGGCGAACTCGATAATACCCAGCCTAATAAGGTCACGGGCTGGATGAGATTCGCAGGTAAAAAGGGAAAAGTGACCTTTGACTTGGAAGGCAACTTCCACAGAGACATCAGAGGTGCAAAGATTAGCTTCAAAGGCGATGCGTATGAAGACCAGAGTGAAATCAACGGTGAGAAATATATGGAAGGTTTTGCTTTACACCAGACAGGCAAAGCAGGGGACATAACTGCGGGACTACCGCCCCAAGATTATGGATCAGTTCCATACATAGAGTGGTATTCAGAGCAGAATGGCAGGGTTGTCATTGAGCTTGTGCCTGTTCAGGTTGAGGTGATAGGCAGGCCTATACCTGTCTGTGAATCTGACCCTGTCAGTAGGAAAGAACAGGCTGAGAATATGGCTAACTTCCTTTGTGGTCTGGCATCTGACCTTGGTATCTCTGAAAAACAGACAATTACAATAGGTAATACTGTATCAGTCGAGCGAGCCAAGAAGGTAATCGCCAACGACAAAATCAGAGGCATGAAACTATTGCCGAAAGAAATCCGTGAAACACTCCCACCGCTTTATTCACAGGATGGCAAAGGCGGTAAGGCAGTTGTTTATGTGAAGTACTTCACACCTTCAAGTTCGTGGTCTTGGTTCGCAACCGAGGGAGAACCCGTGCTGGATGAGGCACAGAAAGAGATCGACTACAAATTTTTTGGACTGGTGTATGGCCATGAACGAGAATTTGGGTACTTTCTCTTAAGTGAACTTGAAGAGGTTAGAGGCCCGATGGGACTGCCGATTGAGCGAGACCTGCATTTTAAGCCAAAGTCCCTTGAAGAAATCGCTCCAGAGATGTTTGGGGAGGTGGGAGAATGAGCAGCAAAGATTATCGAATAGAACCACCGCCTAAGGATAGAAGCAGTGAGCCGCTTTTCAGGGTTGTTTATGTTATTGATGTTAACGCTTCCAGTGTTTTGAAAGCTGCAAAATTGACACATCAGATAATGACAGACCCTGATTCAATGCCGCCGGTGTTACATATTATTGATGGTTGCGGCAAGGTCGTAAAGATTGATTTAAGCAAAGACAACTGAAAGGACAAAAATTATGGAAAAGTTTAACAAGATAACGACTGGTTTTGTGGTTCAGGTTTATGAGAAGAACTCTGCGGGTGAATTTGTATGTATATCCCAGGAGTTTATTGCCGGCGACCAGGTGGATTACGAGGATGCTGAAGGCAACTCGATAGATCCGCCTGACCACAGGTATCAGCCGTTCGATATGAAACTATAACAATCACAAAATGACACAGAAATGAAGGTAAATATGCTTAAACAAATATTTGAGACAGCCAAACGCCAAAATTTACTCTGTAAAAAGCTGCGAAGGCTGGCTGTTGAAGCTGAAGGTCTCAAGGCCTCTCTTCCCACGCTGCCGCTTAAAAAATGGTTTGATGGGACGATTCAGGATGCAGCGAAAGATGTTTATTTTGAAAACTATGATTTAACCAAACTGCTTCGGTTCATTGCCGATGTCGGTTTGGAACACTAAAGAAAGGATTTTTATGGAACAAAGTGAAACAAAAACAACTGAATATATTGTTAAAGAACAATGTCCGGATGTTTCGCTTATTGAGATAAAGATAAGAATCTTATCCGAAGGCGAGCAAATCTGGATTCAGCCGGATGGCTTCGGTGAGAAATGCTCTGCTGATGGGGAAGGTTTTCCCATAGGTATTGAGATATGGCATGGCAGGCTCAGATTGATTGTCTTTGCTGACATCAACACAGAAGACCCGCAGATTATAGACCTTGAGAAAGCTAAAGAATCCTGCCGGCTTGATGATACACAAGACTGTAATTACCAAGTTTATTGTAAAGCCGCAGAATATCTTGCAGACCAGGGATGTAAGATTTTTACAGGCCCTATGAAAGGAGGACTTTGGAATGGCCGATGTATGGATGCGTGCATACTGTCAAAAAAGCAAAATGACAAAGTAGCATACGAGTTTTTACTCAAGTTCGGCGATCAATATGTTCAGAGTCTTTCTGACAGTCAGAAGTTGCGATGGCAGGAGATTAAAGATAGCGCTGCTGCTATGTTAAGGCCTGTCAAATCCTGCGATGCCGCAAACAAAAACAACCAATAGTTAATTCAATTCATCAATTCAATAAGGCACATTAGTGCCGTAATCAAATCTTTTAGAAACTAATTGAAAGGAAACACTATGCGAAGAAAAAGATTCCATGCGCGCAGTCCGCCTTAGTATTATTACTGATAGACTGTAAAAAAATGTATTAAAACAAATCAAACTATTAACCAATTTAGTGAAAGGAAAATTACAATGAGAATTTTATTCATTAACAACAGTGGTGCGGGTTACGCTGACTATGTCAATATTGCTGAGAACACAACCATTGAACAGTTTTTTGCTATCAAGATGCAGAATCAGCAGGAAACTGATCACCTGATTCGTGTTAACCGTCAGCCTGTTCCTAAAGACTATTGTCTCCAGGAATGTGACCGCGTAACAATAACCCCAACGAAGATTGAGGGAGCGGCCTGCTGATTGGGTCAACAGACCGCCTAAACGCGATTACTAACTTAAGGCCTCTGTCTGTATTGATTATAGGCAGAGGTCTTTTTTTGCGCAAGGAAAATTATATGAAAAAGCAAAAAAATCTTATAAGGCTCTCAAACCTGCTTTTAGACAGCCTAAATGAGCTTAAAAAATCAAGATTGCAGCAGATCCAGACTTTGCTGGATGACTTTAATACCAAATGCTCTGAGGCAACAAAGGATTCCCATCTTTTCCGCACAGCAGTTGAAAAAGGCTGGTTAATCGGTGCAGATGACGTCAGGTCAAGGGTAAGCAGGAATCTCAACGATTTCTCGTATTACCTCCAGAGATTTAAAGAGCTTGTCAATGCAGATGAGACTGAAACTGTGCTGCCTAATTACTCTGATATCTTTGCAGAGCTTCTGCAGACAGAGCAGGAATTCGGCGAGATAAAGTTTGATTCGAATGAAAAGACCCTCTCTATAACAACAGAGCCGATTACACTCGAAGACATTTCATTCGGAGCATTCGAGATAAAACTGTTTATCAGCCAGATATGCAAACTTTACACCGACAGCCCCTTCAGGGTAATAGCCCTTGAGCCTAATCCTGCAGGTGGCAATGACAGCGTTACCCATCCGCATGTAAGCGATGAAAAGCTCTGTGAAGGCGATGGCCATGTCTCAATCAGAAAGGCGATTGAGCAGGGAAGGCTGTGTGATTTCTTTGCAATGGTAGTAAGTATCCTTCAGAACTACAACCCTGATAGCCCATATGTGGCTTTAAGCGACTGGGAAGGCAGAAGCTGCTATGACTGCGGCTGTACCATATCAGATGATGATATTTATTACTGTGAGCGATGTGACAAGGATTATTGTCCGCAGTGCAGCACCTATTGCCGGATATGCGATACAACGATCTGCCTTGGCTGTGCCAGCGAATGCCCTGGCTGCAATGAACCGGTCTGCAAGGATTGCGAAGATGCCTGCGAGGAATGTGCAGAGGTTTACTGTAAGAATTGTTTAAACGAAGAAGGATTATGTCCAAATTGTGAATCAGAAAGAAAGGAACAAGAAAATGAAGAACGAGATGAATGTTCAGAAAAACCAAAAGCCGATGCTGAGGTTTAGTCCGACAGCATGGGCAAAATTACTGTTTATGCGTGATATGACAGGTAACGAGGTCGGCGGCTTCGGGATAACCGAGGCTAATGATTTACTGTTTGTAACAGATTTCGCACTGGTAAAGCAGAAAGTTACCGGGGTATCGGTTTCATTTGATGATGAGGCTGTATCAAACTTTTTTGAGGATCAGGTTGCAGCCGGCAGAAAGCCACAGCAGTTTGCCCGTATCTGGCTGCACACGCATCCGGGCAGTTCCCCTGAGCCCAGCATGACCGATGAGGCAACCTTTACCAGAGTTTTTGGAAGCTGTGACTGGTCTGTAATGTGTGTGATTGCTCAGGATGGAAGCAGCTATGCAAGATTGAGGTTTAATGCCGGCCCAGGCGGTGAAATAAAAATCCCTGTCTATGTTGATTACGGCTGTGAATTTGATGCCGCCAATTTTGAACTCTGGAAACAGCAGTATCAAGCGAATGTGATTGTGGATGAGATTTTCAAGCAGCCAATTAAATCTGAAAAACCCATTCCGGAAAAACAGCCATCTGCTGATTTACTACCTATGAAAAGCTCAGGCAGCATCTCTCTGCTTTCAAGCGATGATTTAATTGCTGAGATAGATATGATGAACCCAGTAGAGCGTGAAATATTTATGGAAGAGCTGGCCATAAGGAGCGAGTTCTGGAATGAAGAAAACGAGGTGCTTTATGGATGAGAGATTTTCCAGACAGGCTGATATTGTGCCTCGTGAAAGGATAATGGATTGCAAGGCAACTGTAATTGGTGTTGGCGCTATCGGAAGGCAGGTTGCATCACAACTTGCTGCTATCGGATTACTGTGGATGCAGCTTTTCGACCATGATATCGTCGAAGAAAGCAACATTGCAAGCCAGGGATACTTTGAAGATGATTTAAAGCGTTTCAAGGTACATGCAACGGCAGATATATGCCAGCAGACAAATCCAAGATTAGAGCTTTATACAATCAACGAGCGATTTAAACGCTCAGCTCTTGTCGGCAACTGCGTTTTCTGTTGCGTGGACTCCATTACAACACGCAGGCATATCTGGGATACTGTAAAGGACAAAGTATCATTTTTTTGCGATGGTAGGATGTCTGCTGAAGTACTGCGGGTAATTACCGCCTGTGATGAAAAAAGCAGAAAATATTACTCCCAAACACTTTTTACCGCAGAACAAGCTCAGGCAGGTCCCTGCACAGCAAAAACTACGATTTACTGTGCCAACATTGCAGCCGGTTTTATGCTGGCTCAATTTACAAAGTATCTTCGGTTGCTGCCGGTTGAGCCTGATATCCAGATTAATCTGCTGGCTTCAGAGCTAAATGTCGGTGCATGTTAATGTTAATTAGAGCTTAGCGATAGCAAAGATTGGCTATCGCTAAGCATTTTTATTAATTGAATGAGAGGTGTAAATATGTCAAACCAAGAAAGAAAAGATAGAAGGATAAAAACTATCGAGCAGCTCAAGGAGCTGGCAAAGGATGAAGATGGCCTTGACTGTTTCATCCTGCTTAACGGCAATCTGAGAAGCTCCAAGCATATCAGATACTACCCAGATGATAACAGCTTTTATGTCTTCAATCTTATTGATGACAGCGAACAGGAACTAACTGAAAGCCAGATTCTCGATAGCGCCTATACCAATATAGGTGAGGCAATGAGAAAAGGCGCTTTAATTATGGATTGAATTTATGAGGTGCAAAAATGTATTACAAAGAAGTTGATAAAAGATATAGGGACACAATGACGGCATTTATGAAAAAGCATTTCAGGTATAACACCATGAACAGCTGGAACAGGTCAACCAGTTATGCAAATAATATCAAGCTGTACAACATTGATAAACCTGATGATATTGATGAAGACAGGTGGTGGGAGATGCTCGAGATTACTGAATGGCAGGAAAAGTTAAGCGACCTATTGGAAGATTTCGACAGAAGACATGAATGGCTCTGGCAGGCAGGAATCAACGGCAGAAGCGGCGGTTATGTTGTCCTCTATAGAGGCGGCATAAAACCCAGCGGCTATAAAAGTTATTGCACGCACTGCGGCCAGAAGAATTACCAGGATGTGCCGAAAGGCGAAATTGGCATCTGCGGCAGATGTGATGCAAAATCAAGGGTAAATTTCAAGCAGACCCATATGCAGGTCTTTACCTGGCCCGGCAGGGAGGTGGATATGTACGAAGATTTTGCTGAATGGACGTTGAGCGAAATTCGCCAGCGAGTAGAACTGATACAGGATTTTGACAGGCTATGCGATACAATCGTGGCAGAATATATTAACCTCTGCAGGAACTACCGCATTACTGAAGAAGAAATCCTTGTGCCCAAAACCATTAAAGTATTGGAACCGATTGGAGGTTAAATAATATGGCAAAACAAACAATCATGAACGTTGTTGCATTGAAAAAGCTTTTGAACGAAATCGGAAATGAGATCGCAGATGACTTTCAGGTCTGGTTGTCGTCGGATGAAGAAGGCAATGAGTATTTGCCGATGTTCGAGAATCCGGAATTATGTCTGGCTATCGACAAGGAGGCAAAAAGGATTATCTTCTATCCTTCACACCGGTGATTTCTTTCATTTCTTTCACCGCAGCTGATTTTTCTGGCTGCGGTTTTTATCAGATGTTAGCGGTAGCTATATTTTCCAGAAACTGTCAATTTTCGACAGTTTTATTAATATCCCTTGCAATATATGCCGATATTGTATATAATTACTAGAAACTGTCATATTACGACAGTTTGATGGGTATAGTACGGTATGATATGAACAAATTGACCGAAAAAATCTTTGAAAATGCCCCATACGGCTATTTTACCAGCCAGGATGTGGCTACTATGTTTCCCGGCAGCGAAGACCGTAGATATAGCCTTGTGAAGCGGGCAATCGCCAGTGGTGAGATTATCCATATTCGAAGGGGCTTGTACTGCCTTGCCACGAAATACCAAAAGAAAAGGGTAAACCTCTATGCCCTTGGCCAGCATATCTATGGCCCATCATACATCAGTCTAGAGTCGGCCCTTAGCTGGCATGGCTGGATACCGGAAGCTGTATACACAATGACAAGCGTGTCGTTGGGAAAATCCAAAGAGTTTAAGACTTCATTAGGGGTATTTAGCTACAGCCGTGTATCTCAAAAGGTCTTTTATGCTGGCGTTGGAAAATTGACCGACGAGGCTGGGAATATCTTCCTGATGGCAAGCCCGACGAAAGCTCTATCAGATTACGTATATGTTCATAAAAAAAACTGGTCCGGCTTGAAGCCGGTTACTGAAAGTTTGCGGATCGAACCGGATGAGTTCAAATCTGTAACTTCGGAAGACCTTGAGTTGTTAATTGAAAATTATACCAGTCGACGAGTTCAAAAGTTCATTAAAGGGTTGAAAAAGGACTTAGCGTTATGAGTATTAAAATCATTCAGGACAGATTGGATTCTTATCAGTGCAAGACTGCTCTTGAAGAAGAGCAAGCCCTGCGGGAAATCACTCAGGAAGTTGCTTTAGCGGCCCTTGCCAGAAGCGATTTTTTTAAGTTTGCCGCATTTCATGGCGGAACATGTCTGAGAATCTTTTATGGCACAAACCGTTTTTCGGAGGATTTTGATTTTCTGCTGAAAGAACGCAATGAGAATTTCAGTCTCCAGCTATATCTTAAAGGTTTGTCAGAGGAATTACTTGCTTATGGATATCGGCTTGAAGTGGTAGACCGCTCGAAGGCCGAAGCAGTTAAAAAGGCTTTTATAAAGGATTCTTCTATCGGTAAGGTCCTGCAGCTTAATCACCTCAGGGCTGATCGTTCGATGCGTAAAATCAGAATCAAGCTTGAAATCGACACGAATCCACCCGAAGGCAGCGGCTATGAAATCAAGTATCTGGACTTTCCATTCGTAAGCTCCGTGACTGTTCAGGATTTGCCGAGCCTGTTTGCAGGCAAAATCCATGCTTTGTTGTGCAGAGAATATGCCAAAGGTCGAGACTGGTATGACTTTATCTGGTATACAAGCAGAGGTGTGCGGATAAATTATCAGTTCCTCGCTTCCGCTTTGAAGCAGCAAGGCCCATGGCGTGGTCAGGAATTGCAGGTCGATAAAGAATGGTGTCTGAAAACATTACGTGGCAGAATCCGCTCTTTGGATTATCAGGAAGCCAAGGATGATATCAAACGTTTTATTCAACAAAAGGAACTTGTGTCGATTGAGCTTTGGAGCAAAGAGCTGTTTCTTGATCGTCTGGACAATTATGCTTCAAAGATAGACTGAACATTCGGATTATATATCCTAATGCCAAAAACATATTCTCATCATAACCCCTTATAATATAAACTCGTACAATTCGTGTGATTTCACCGCCTTACTGTATGTCTCCACTTTGTTACCATTTTGTATAAACCTAGGCCTTTTTTCCCGCTTGATTCACACCCCTATTATTACGATACAATAGATATTATGAAAAAGGTTTGGATTTATAAGCGGAAAAATGTGAATGGTTGGTGGGTCGGCTGGTATGAGAGCGGAAATCGTAAAGCCAAGGCACTGCCTATCAAGGAACTGGCTGAGCATTACAAGCACATCAAATATACTCAGTTGAATTCAGACGTATTCACGGGTATGGTTGTAGCCGACTGGCCGCAGATGGTTGATGAATATCAGGAATCTAAAAAAGTCCAGGGTGTCACCGAAGGTGCGCTTTATGAAATTGCTTTGTCTCTGAGAAACTTTGAACGAATAGTTGGAAAATGCAATTCAAAACAGCTTACCCAAAATATCATCGACAAGTTCATACTCCAAAGAAGTAATGAAGTAAAACGCCCAACGCTTAACAAAGACATCAGAAATCTGAAAACATTTATCAACTGGTGCAGGGAGAACAGGTACTTGAATGGGAATCTGAAAA
>Ga0315289_10000374_pt1 | contig 70627 bp, 59 predicted proteins | sample YL17G11_40_MG_FD_203452 | JGI IMG/M metagenome (GOLD analysis project Ga0315289, IMG submission 203452) | Sediment microbial communities from Yellowstone Lake, YNP, Wyoming, USA - YL17G11_40 | ecosystem: Environmental > Aquatic > Freshwater > Lake > Sediment | place: USA: Wyoming | collected... | reverse complement strand
GGCGCGCCCCCCCAGGCCCCCCGCCGCGCTCCCCGCCCGCCTCCCGCGGTGGGGGCGCCCCCCGCCCTCCGGGGGGGATTCGCAGGTCGCTAACAACATGGACTATCGCAAGGATACGCCGTTGCAGTGCTCGATCGGTGCGGTCGCGGGCGCCCAGTGCGTGATTTTCGGGGTCTTCGGTGTCGCTGTGAATCCCAGCGGCGATATCGTGGTCAACCCGCAGCCGCCGGCATTCTCGCCGGACATCCGCCTGACCGGTCTCAGGATCCGCGGCTGTAGTATGGATATTCGCGCCAACCGCAAGACTTACGAGATACTGGTCAACGGCAAAGTCATCACATCGCCGACAGGCACCCCGGTGGTGCTCCATCCGGCAGGCTGAGACCATTTGAACCCATGATAGCCTCCGAAAGACGCCTCCCCACCGGGCCGGCTCCTGCGGCTGTGTTCAGCGAAAGCTTCGGTAAGCTGAGATTCGCAGCAGATTGCAGCCCCAGTACGGACAACCTGCGCAATCACCCGCCAGTGATAGCGGTCGTAGGCGCCGCTGATTCCACGTAATCCTCGGTTTCGGGTACAATTGCCCCCGTGAGTTTCACAAAGCAAGATGGTGAACGCCGCGAGCACGCGCGGCAGATTGGCCGCGACCTAACCACCGGCAGCATCCCCCGGCACGTCATTGCCTTCTCCATGCCCATGCTCGCCGGCAACTTGCTGCAAACCGCCTACAGCCTGATCAACGCTTTCTGGGTCGGTAAATTCCTGGGCACCGCCGCGCTGGCCGCTATCACCGTGAGCCTGCCCGCGGTTTTCGTGCTCATCGCTGTAGGGGCCGGGCTGACACTTGCCACCAACATCGTGATCGCGCAGTACTTCGGCGCGCGAGACTGGCAAAACATAAAGAGCGTAGTGCAGACCTCCATCGTCCTGGTAGGAGCATTGAGCTTTGTGTTTCTCGCCGTCGGCCTGCTCTCTGCCGCGCGTCTGCTGGAACTGATCAATACCCCGCCCGATGTCCTGCCCATGGCGACGGGCTATATGCGCATCTTTCTGTGGACGCTGCCTTGTGGCTTCGGCATTTTCCTGATCGGCTCCATGCTCCGCGGCATCGGCGATTCGCAGACACCGGTCTATTTTCAGACCGTCTCGGTTGGCCTGAATACGGTGCTTGATCCACTGTTGATGTTCGGCTGGCTTGGGTTTCCAAGGCTGGGGCTTAATGGGACCGCGTACGCCAGTATCATCTCCCAGGCCGCCGCCGTCGTCGCCCTCATGATCTACGTGCAGCGCCGGCGGCAACTGGTTACCCCCGAATGGCGCCGCTTGCGCGTTGACGCCCCGACCGCATGGGTGCTGGTGAAGATTGGCTTTCCCGCGATGATCCAGCAGTCGGTGGTCTCCGTGAGCATGTTAGTCATCGTCAGTTTCGTGAGCCGCTTTGGCGAGAACGCCGATGCGGCGTTTGGAGCGGCGCTGCGCATTGATCAAGTCGCCTTCCTGCCGGCGCTGACCATCGGCATGGCGGTTTCCACGCTGGCAGGACAGAACATCGGCGCCAAGCGATTCGGGCGGGTGCGCGAGGTCTTCTGGTGGGGCTTACTCCTCAGCGGGGCGATTTCGCTGGTGATCTCAGCGGTGGCGATAACCGTTCCAGAGGTGCTGCTGCGGGCTTTCGTCAACGGGCCCGAAGTGATCGCGATCGGGTCCAGCTACCTGCGCATCGTCGGCATCACCTACGTGCTTTACGCCGTGCTGTTTGCCTGCAACGGCGTCATCAATGGCGCCGGACACACCCAGTGGACGACTCTCATCTCGATCATCGGGTTATGGGGGGTTCGATTGCCGCTGGCGGCGACGCTGCCCCACCGCCTGCACAGCGTGAGAGGCATCTGGTGGGCCATGCTCATCGGCGTTGGCGCCAGCATGATCCTCAGCCTCGCCTACTACTTCTGTGGCCGTTGGCAGCGGCCGGTCATAAAGTCCGCGGCGAGATAGCGTCCCGTCTCACCGCCCAGGTGTCTTCAAGGCTGATAACGCCCGCATTCCCGGATGGCGTCAAACATCGCCAGCACATTCTCCAGCCGCGTTTCCTCCAGTACGGTTTGCCTTCGCCCAGGACTCCTGGGACGCGCCGCACCAGGCCGGCACGCGGTCCGGCTCTTGGTGCGCGAACGCGGTGAGCAGGCGCTCTCGCGGGGTCAATCGCAGTGGAACACCTCCTCCATGTTGGCCCACCACTCGCCCGGCGCCGCTTTGCGCGCTACAGCCCGTCTGCGAACAGCGCCCGCGCCTCCTCGATGAGCGCCAGGCAGTTGGCGAGCGGCACGTCCTCCTGGATTGACTGCGCCGGGGACAGAATGTACCCGCCGCCGGCCCCAAGCAGCGCCGCCACCGCGCGCACTTCTCGGCGCACATTCTCTGGCGTTCCACGGGGCAGCGTCTGCTGGGTGCTGATGCCGCCCCAAAACGCCAGCTTATCGCCGAAACGCGCCTTGATCTCGCGGATGTCCATGCATTCGGGCTGCACGGGATTGAGCACCTGCACGCCCATGTCCACGACATCGGGCAGCACGGCGAAGATGTTGCCGCACGAGTGCAGGAAAGCGCACTTGTCGCTCTCGCGAATGGCCTTGAACATGCGGGCGTGGCGGGGGCCGATGTAGCGATGCCAATGCTGCGGCCCCATGAGCAGCGCCTTCTGGCTGCCCCAATCACAGCCCAGGAGCACCCCGTCCACATCGGCGCTGAGCATCATCTCCAGCATATTGAGGTCCGCGGTCGTGATCCGCTCGAACAGCGCGTCGCAGTAGTCCTGGTGCTGCGCCATGTCAACCAGCAGGTTCTCCATCCCGCGCAGGAACCACGCCTTCTCGAACAGCGAGGCATAGTAGGTTACGAGGATGAAGCAGTCGGTCACCTCGCGCAGGCGCGCGATGGTGTCGTAGAGCTCGCCGTAGCTGCCGGTGCCGCGCACGTCCGGCAACCGCGACGGCGGATCGTGGGCTAGCTGATCCTCGGGCGCATTGACGAACTCCCACCACGGCGCGCCGATGCCGCGGATGCAGTTTCCAATCGCGTGGTCGAGGTCGCCGGCGCCGTAGTGCGCGGACAGCATCTCTGCCGCGGGGCCGGTGAAGGCAATCGCGTACGGCAGATGACCGATGTCTTCGTGAGCGATGGCGGCGCAGACCGCTTCGCGCCGGCTAACAGTCATAGGGACCTCTTCCACACTCACCGGCGCGCCCAGGCCAGCTCCCGCCCGCCCACCCGGCGCCCGGGCCTATCGCCGCCCGGCCGCAGCGAGGTAAACGTCGAGCGTACGTTGCGCCGCGTCGGCCCACGAGAACCGCCGCGCCGCTAGCGGCAGCCGCAATCGCAGCCACGCGCGGCCGGGAGGCACCAGGCGCATGTGCATTGAGGGCCCCATCGCGACCGGCGGCGCCGCAGCCACCTGTGCGGAGTCAACATAAAGCAGACACTGGGGCAGGTCGGGCAGGGCCGCGAGATGCGCGATCAGGTTGCGCACATAGCGCTCGACGCCGGTGATCCGGGAGGCGGCGAGGGTCCTGGCGTCAATGCCAATTCTCAGGTCATGCGCTGCCACCAGCGGTGGCCTCCAGTGATTGCGCGCGTTCCAGAAGGTCTCGACTCGAGAGAACCCCGCGGCCGTAAGCACGGTGGCTACGCAAGGAGCGCGGCAGCGCGAGCGCTGTAATCGGGCAGAACCACCGTCACCGGCGCCGGCGAGTCGTCACCCCCTGACGGCCCCAATCTCGCGTCCCCCTCCATCCATGCGGGCGGTGGCCAATTCCGCCCGGTCGAGGGCGTCTCCAGTTTCGGGGCTAACGGCTTCTGATCTCCCACTGATAGCCGAAATCGTTGTCAAATGGGTCGGCGCGCAGCTCATCCGGGCGCGCGCGGTCATAGTGTTCGGTCGGTATGTTGAGCAGATAGGAGGCCTCATTGCCCACCGCCATCTGCCCGTGCCATACCAGGGGCGGGATCTGGACCAGCAGCGGGTTCATATCGCCGATGATATAGGTCATGGCCCGGCCCCGGGTGGGCGAATCCTTGCGCCCGTCATAGAGGCCGATCTTCGCATGCCCCTTGATGACGCAGAAGTTGTCGGTCTGGCGCTCGTGGGCGTGCCATGCCTTGACCACCCCCGGGTAGCACGTAGAGACGTAAACCTGCCCGAACTTGATGAAAAGCTCGTCATCGTCGCGCAGGATCTCCATGACGTAGCCGCGGTCATCTACGTGGCGTGTTAGCTTCTTCACCCGAACGCCTTCGATCATCACAACCTCCGCTTGGGCGCAGCTCGGCGGCGCGGTTCTTTCTGCCGCTGCGCCAATCGGTTAATCGCCTGCACGTAGGCCTTGGCGCTAGCATCAATGATGTCGGTGCTGGCGCCGCGGCCGGTGAATGTTCGTCCGCGCTCGTCGGCCAGGCGCACGTGGACTTCGCCGATTGCGTCGGTGCCCCCGGTCACCGCATTGACCGAAAAATCCGCCAGGCGATGGCGCTCCTTGACCACCGAATCAATCGCCTTGTACACGGCATCCACCGGGCCCACCCCGAGCGCGGCGGCCGTCAGCTCCTCACCTTGCCGCACCAATCGCACGGTCGCCGAGGGCACGGTGCCGCTGCCCGCCACAACCTGCAAGTAGTCAAGATGGTAGATCTCCGGCACCCGATGCAGCTCGTCGGCGACAATGGACTCGAGATCCTCCTCGTACACCTCTTTCTTCTTGTCCGCCAACTCCAGGAAGCGCGCATAGGTCTTCTCCAGCTCGACGGGAGATAGCTCGTAGCCCAACTCGGACAGCCGGTGCGCCAGCGCCTTTCGGCCGGAGCGACTGGTGAGCACGATCTGGCTTTTCTCCAGCCCGATCTTCTGCGGCCGTATGATCTCGAAGCTTTGTCGCTGCTGGAGCAGCTTGATCACTCCGTCCACGTGCACCCCGGAGGAATGGGCGAAGGCGTTGGCCCCAACGATCGCCTTGTTCGGCTGCACTGGCATCCCGGTGATGTCCCTCACCAGGCGCGAGGTGCGGTAGATCTCCTTGAGGTTGATGGCCGTCGCGTACTTGCGCTTGAGGTGCCGCCGCGTGTCCAGGATGACGACAATCTCCTCCAGCGCCGCGTTGCCGGCGCGCTCACCCAGGCCGTTGATGGCGCACTCGACCTGGGTGGCGCCGTTCTCGATGCCCGCCAGGGAGTTGGCGGTAGCGAGGCCGAGGTCGTCGTGGCAGTGCACGCTGACGGTCACCTTATCGGTGTCGGGCACCGACTCGCGCAGGCGCCGGATGAGGTCCCCGAACTCCAAGGGCAGGGCGTAGCCCAGGGTATCCGGGATGTTGATGATGGCGGCGCCCGCCTTGATGGTTGCCTCAACGACCTGGCAAAGGAAGTCGAATTCCGTGCGGGTGGCGTCCATCGGAGAGAACTCCACCTCCGGTATCTGCTGGCGCGCCCGCCGTACCGAGGCGACCGCCATCTCCAGCACCTCTTCCTTGCTCTTGCGCAGGATTCCGTTGCGATGCTGGGGAGAGGTGCTGAGGAAGACGTGGAGACGCACCCGCTTGCCCCCCCGCAGGGCTTCGGCAGTGCGGTCAATGCCCTCGGGCCGACAGAGGCTGAGGGCGGTGATCGTAGGCCCCTGCACCTCCTTCACGATCCGCTGCACCGCCTCGAAATCGCCCGGAGATGAGTAGGGAAACCCGGCCTCGATGACATCCACTCCCAGGCGCGCCAGTTGGTGGGCGACCTGCAACTTCTCCGAACCGCTCATCTTTCCACCCGGGCACTGCTCGGCGTCGCGCAGGGTGGTGTCGAAGATGGCGATTCTCGTTTTGATGCTTTTCGTTTTGCCCTTTGCCGTGCTCGCGGCGGCCATCTGGGTGCGCCTCCTTGGCAGTCAATTCTCCGGTGCTACTCGACCAACCACGGCATCATCTCCCGCAACTGCGCCCCTACTTTCTCGATCAAATGCTCCGATTGCTGCGCCTCCAGCGCCTTGAACACCGGGCGCCCCGCCTGGTTCTCCAGGATCCACTCGCGCGCGAACTCGCCGCTCTGCACCTCCTCCAGTAGCTTGCGCATCGCGTCGCGCACGTGCCCGTCAATCACGCGCCGGCCGCGGGTCATGTCGCCATACTCGGCGGTATCGCTGACCCGCTTACGCATCCCCTGGATGCCCTGCGCGTGGATGATGTCCACGATCAGCTTCAGCTCGTGGCACACCTCCAGATAGGCGCTCTCGGGCTGATAGCCCGCCTCGACCAGGATGTCGAAGCCGGCCTTGATCAATTCCGTCACGCCGCCGCAGAGCACCGCCTGCTCGCCGAAGAGATCGGTCTCGGTTTCCTCCTTGAACGTCGTCTCAAGCAGCCCCGCGCGGGTGCAGCCAATGCCTTTGGCATAGGCGAGGCCGAGCTGCTTGGCCTTGCCGGTGTAATCTTGATGCACCGCCAGCAGCCCTGGCACCCCTCGCCCCTGCTCGTAGAGTGCGCGCACCAGGCTCCCCGGCCCCTTCGGCGCAACCATGAACACATCCACGGTCGGCGGCGGGAGGATCTGATGATAGTGGATGTTGAAGCCGTGCGAGAAGATGAGGGCGTTGCCCGCGGCCACGTGCGGAGCGATCTGGGTGCGATAAACCGCGGCCTGGACATGGTCCTCCGTCAGGATCTGGATCAGGTCGCCCTGCTTGGCGGCATCGGGGGTGGCGATGGGGTTCATGCCGTCCTCGACCCCCTTCTTCCAGTTCGCCGAGTCGGGCAAGTCCGCCACCACGACCTTGAGGCCGCTGTCGCGCAGGTTAAGCGCCTGGCCTCGCCCCTGGATGCCATAGCCGATGATGGCGATGGTCTTGTTCTTGAGCAAGCTCAGGTCGGCGTCGGCATCGTAGTAAACCTTGATCATCGTTCACCCTCCACTCGCTGTGATTCTTGCGCCTCCCGTGGCAGGGCACAGCATGGAAGCTGTTTCATAATTGCGGACGGCGGGGCGGTCAGGAGATCGCCCCCTACGGCCTTGACCACTGACCGTAGGGGTGGGGTGGCTAAGCCGAAGGCCGCCATGGCGGTCGCCGAGGGCGACCTAGCCATTCCACCCCGACCCGTTACCTCCCGATCGCGCAACAGCCTCAGCATGCTGCGCCCCTGCAAACCTTTCGCCTGGGGGTCAGCGCAGAGAAAACATCGTGACCATCAGCCGTGGCCTCCGGGCTGCCACCCGGCCCACCGCCACACGCGCGCCGCGAGTACGCCATACGCCACTCCGATGATGACGAAGATGCCGAGATTGATCAGAAGCGCCTTGACGCTGTCCAACCCCAAGCGAGCGATTACGGCGTCATAGATAGCCCAGAGGACGTACACAAGCCCCCCGGCCAGGGCTATCAGGCCTCCTGCGCCAGGCGCCGCGCGGCGCGGCCGCACGAAAGCTGAGGCCACCGCTCCCCCCACCACTCCGGCGCCGACCAGGGCGACTGCGAGAGCGCGCACTATGGCCTCCGCTTGCTCGGGGGAGACGATCTCGCGCATTTAATCACTTTGTTTCCGCGACGCCAGTTGCGCGTCGCAACTACTTGCGCGCCCGCGACGTGAAGATGAGGGTGACCACGACGACGGCGATGAGGATGAGCACAATCGCCGGGCGGCTCAAGTTGACGGGTGGCACGCTCCCGGCGATGGTCTGCACCAGCTTGGCGCCGCCGTACACCGCAAAGAAATAGCCAAGCACGAGCCCGATCCCGAATATCAACAGGTCTCTCGCCAGCCCTCCGCGCATTGTGAACCTCCGCCGATTCCACAGCGATTATCCACAGATTCTCACAGATTAACACAGATTGAGCCGGAATCTGTCTCCGCCGAAATTGCAGTCAAGCTACATTCCGTAATCTGTGACAATCTGCGTAATCTGTGGATCATTCCCATTAGGTCTGCTTGGCGCCCCGCACCAGCACCACCTTGCCCGTGCGCACCATCTCCACGATGCGCTGCTTGCCCAACAGATTCTCCAGGGCGGTGATCTTCTCCTCGCTGCCGGTGACCTCAATTGTGAGCGTCTCTCCGGCGACATCAACGATGTTGGCGCGGAAGATGCTCGCCACCTGCATGATCTCGGCGCGATCCTGGGCCTGAGCCCTGACCTTGATCAACGCAAGCTCGCGCGACACTACCGGGTCCCCGGTGTGATCGAACACCTTGATTACTTCCATGAGCTTGTAGAGCTGCTTCTGGATCTGCTCCAGCACCCATTCCGGCCCCGCGACCACGATGGTCATGCGCGAGACGGTGGGATCCTCGGTGGTGCTCACCGCCAGGCTCTCGATATTGAACCCGCGCCGGGCGAACAGCCCGGCGCAGCGGGCGAGCACGCCCGGGCGGTTCTCAACCAGCACCGAAATCGTGTGTCGCATTTGATCCTCCGCCCTCTGCGGCGTCGCTCTCGCTGGGACCTTTGGCGCTGCCATTACCCTCACCTCAACTTTCTGCCGAGGAAGCGCGCAAGTGATCAGTCAATCATCATCTGCTCAACGGAACCGCCCGCGGGGATTATGGGCATGACGTTCTCGCCCGGGTTGATGCGGAAGTCAATCAAGCACGGGCGATCGCGCAGCTTCATCGCCTGGCGCAGCGCGGGCAGCACCTCCTGGTCCTTGTCAACCCGAATGCCGACGGCGCCATAGGCCTCGGCCAGCTTGACGAAATCCGGCATCCCCGGCGCCAGGTCCACGCCCGAATAACGCTTGCCGAAGAAGAACTCCTGCCACTGCCTGGGCATGCCCAGGCAACAGTTGTTGAGGATCGCGACCTTCACCGGCAGCTTGTTTGCCATGGCGGTCGCCAACTCTTGGATATTCATCTGGATACTGCCGTCGCCAGCGATGTCCCACACCACCGCGTCAGGGCAGCCGATCTGCGCGCCGATGGCGGCGGGGAACCCGTAGCCCATGGTGCCCAGCCCCCCCGAGGACAGGAACTGCCGCGGCCGCTGGCAGGGATAGAACTGCGCCGCCCACATCTGGTTCTGCCCGACCTCGGTGGCGATGATCGCGTCGCCCCGGGTGATGTGGTGGAGCTGCTCGATGACCATCTGCGGCTTGAGGCCATCGCCCTTATACGACAGCGGATGGCGCCGCTTCCAGTCCTCGATGACCTCGAGCCAGGGCGCATGGTCCTGCTTCTCCAGCCGCTTGAGCAGCGCCGCCAATACTTGCTTGACGTCGCCCACGATGGGCACCGTCGGCTGGATGCTCTTGCCGATCTCGGCGGGGTCAATGTCAATGTGAATGAACTTCGCGTTGGGCGCGAAAGCGGTGAGCTTGCCGGTGACCCGGTCGTCGAGGCGCGTGCCCACCGCGATGATCACGTCCGCTCCGTGCAGCGCGTAGTTGGCATAGGCGGTGCCGTGCATTCCTGGCATACCCAACGAAAGCCGGTGGCGGTCGGGGAAGACGCCCTTGCCCATCAAGGTGCAGGTCACGGGAGCGTCAACGAGCTCGGCAAGCCTGGCTAGCTCGCTGGCGCCGTCCGCGGCGACCACGCCGCCGCCCGCAAGAATCACCGGCCGCTCGGCGGCGCTGATTAGCTCAGCCGCGCGCTTGACCATCAGCGGGTGGCCCTTGCTCGCCGGCTTATAGCCGCGCAGCTCCACCTTGTCCGGATACTCGAATTCCACCTCCGCCTGGCTCACGTCGCGGGGAATGTCAACCAGCACCGGCCCCCGCCGGCCGGTGGAGGCGATGTAGAAGGCCTCCTTGACTACCCGCGGCAGCTCGCGCACCTCCTTGACCAGGTAGCTGTGCTTGGTGATGGGCATGGTGATGCCCGTGATGTCCGCCTCCTGGAACGAGTCGCGGCCGATGGAGGCGGTAGGCACCTGCCCGGTGATGGCGACGATGGGGATAGAATCCATGTGCGCTGTCGCCAGGCCGGTCACCAAGTTGGTGGCGCCAGGCCCCGAGGTGGCGAGACATACCCCGACCTTGCCCGTGGCGCGCGCGTAGCCGTCGGCGGCGTGGGCCGCTCCCTGCTCGTGGCGCACAAGGATGTGCCGGATGCTCTTCTCGTAATAGAGAGCGTCAAATATCGGCAACACCGCTCCCCCCGGAAAGCCGAAGATGACCTCGACGCCTTCTCGTTTGAAGCTTTCGAGCAGCGCCTGCGCGCCTGTCATGCGCATCTACGATCCCTCCTTGCCCCGGCACTCGCCGTTGGCGATAAGGACTGCGCCTGAGGCCGCCGATGTCACCAGCCCCGCGTAACGAGCCAGCCAGCCGCTCTTTACCTTGGGCTGGGGCGGCTGCCACGACCGCCGCCGCTGCTCCAGCTCGCCCTCGGACACCAGCAGGTCAATCCTGCGCGCGTCAAGGTCTATCACGATCTCATCGCCCTCCCGCACCAGTGCGATTGGTCCGCCGGCCATGGCCTCCGGCGAGACATGCCCTGCTGAGAGGCCGACCGTGGCCCCGGAGAAGCGCCCGTCGGTCAGCAGCGCTACCGATTCTGCAAGCCCCGAGCCCTTAATCAGCGAGGTCGGATAGAGCATCTCTCTCATACCGGGCCCCCCGCGCGGCCCCTCGTAGCGGACGACCACCACGTCGCCCGGCTTGATGCGCCCACCCAGGATCGCCTCCGTCGCCGTTTCCTCGCTGTCGAATACGCGCGCCGGGCCGCGAAACTGTCTCATCGCCTCGCTCACCGCGGACTGTTTGACTACCGATCCCTCGGGCGCCAAGTTGCCGCGCAGAATGGCAATCCCGCCCTCCTTGTGATAGGGACGGTCGAGCGGTCGAATCACCTCCGCGTCGCGCACCTGCCCCCGGGCCGCTACCTCCAATATGTCACCCCCGTTGACCGTTGGGCTGCTCTCGAGCGAACCGCTCAGGACGTGCAGCACCGCCGGCACGCCACCGGCAGAGTCCAAATCCTCCATGAAGTGCCGGCCCCCAGGCAGCATATCCGTCAGGTGCGGCGTCACCCGGCTGATCTCGTCGAACCAGTCGAGCTCGAAGCCCACCCCAGCCTCGTGGGCGATGGCGGGCAGGTGGAGCACGGTGTTGGTCGAGCCGCCGAGCGCATTATCCACGCGGATGGCGTTGCGCAGCGCCGCCGAGGTCATGATTGAGCGCGGCCTGAGGTCCCCCGCGATCATCTCGACGATTCGCTTGCCGGTCGCGTAGGCCAGCCGCCGCTTCTCGGCCGAGACCGCGAGCGCGGTAGCGCAGTTGGTCACGCTCATGCCCATGGCCTCGGTCAGACAGGCCATGGTATTCGCAGTATAGAGGCCCTGGCAAGAGCCCGCGCCCGGGCAGGCGCAGTACTCGCGCTCATCCAGATCCGCTTGCGAGATCTCGCCCTTCTGCAACTGCGCCACCGCGTAGTAGGTCTCCCCATAGGAGACGCGAGCGCCGCGGTAGCGGCCGGCGAGCATGGGGCCGGCGGTGAGGACGATCGCCGGTATGTTGACCCGCGCCGCCGCCATCAGCATCCCCGGCGTGATCTTGTCGCAGTTGGTGAGCAGCACCAGCCCGTCGAAGGCGTGGGCCTCGGCCATGGACTCGATGGAGTCGGCAATGAGCTCGCGCGAGGCCAGGGAGTAATGCATTCCTTTGTGTCCCATGGCGATGCCATCGCAGATGGCCGGCAGGCCGAAGAAGAAGGCGGCGCCACCGCCGGCATAGATGCCGCGCTCGATGTGGCGCTCCAGGTCGCGCATGCCGACGTGGCCGGGCACGATATCGGTGACGCTCGACGCGACCGCCACAAAGGGGCGCTCGATTTCCTCGCGGCTCAGGCCGCACGCGTATAGCAGGGAGCGATGCGGCGCGCGCTCCATGCCCTGCTTGATGACATCACTGCGCATGACCTAGCCCTTCCTTCGGATGTCTTGGTGAATCTTTCTGCTTTCCGGTACTGACTCCTCCCCTCTTCCGAGGCTCAACCTTACTCACATCGCCGCCGCAGGCGGGAAGCCGCGCCCAGTCAAAATGCGCAAAACGCCTCCCGTCCCTTGGGACGAGAGGCGCAACCCGCGTGGTACCACCCAACTTGAGGCGCCGCTTCCATCGCCGCGCCTCCTCTTGCCGCGCGCTAACGGGCGCACCCGGGGGGCCTTATTCCAGAGGCTAGATGAAAGAAGCTAGATGAAAGAGGTGATCCGGATCCGATCTTTCCTCTCGCGTCTGTTCTTCCAGCGACTGGCATCAGGCCCACGGCTCCGGGGCGACGTTCGACGGGTGCACGGTGCCGGCTCTCACCTTTCGGCTTCGCTCAAGGCAGGCCTTGTCCGGCTCTCTGGTTGGCTGAGTCCGATTTCATCGGACCGCTGGCTAGGCGGCTAAGAGCCGCCGCCATCCCGGCAGGCATAGCCCGCCTAGGGACGTGGCGCCCACAGGCCTCGCCATCCGGCGCTTCCGCCTACTCCTCCCCTTCGACGCCGATAAGACTACCCGATTGTGGGTGGATTATAGCACGCTTACGAGCCCATGGTCAACCGCCCAAGTCTCGGGGCCGCGCGTCAGGCTGAGTGTCGGCGACGATGCAGGCCCTGCGCAGGAGGCGCGTGAACCCGCCGCCAGATGGGCCAGCGCCATCGCGATAACGAGAAGAGCTATTTGCCGCGCATCTGCAAGAAGCAGGTGCGGCAATAGACCGGCTTGTGGGTGCGGGGGAAGAACGGGACGCGGGTATGGCCGCCGCACTTGGCGCAGGTTATCGAGTGAACCGCCCCGGCGGGGGATCGCTGTCTGCGCTCGGCCCGCGCCGCCCGGCATTCGGGGCAGCGGCTCGGCGGATGATGGTGGTCGCGAGCAGCGTACTCCGTCTATTCGGCGGCTGTGAACATGAACTCCCGCCGGCACTCCTTGCAGCAGCATCGCTTGTCGGCGCGCTCGCCCATGGGAGCCACCACGCCGGACTGCCGCCGCGACGCCGCCCCCGCCGTCAATCAACTTTCAGACTTAACGCGCTCGCTCTCTACTGCTTTGTCGGCCAGGAAGCGGTGCGGATTGGCGGGAAAGCACTGGCGGTCAATAAACCATTTCTGGCATTGCCCGTTGGCGCTGCGCCGCATGTAGCGGTCCGGCTTCCACCTGGCCAGCAGGTAGCAGGTGCCGCCATCCATCAACACCAGCCGCCGCTTGAAAGTCAAACCTTCGCACACGGAATCAGGCAAATCCACGGCCGAATCCACGATCACGGTGGCGTTGTCAATCAGGAGCCGCGCTTGCCCCTCAATCTCATTGATAATGTAGCCATCTATTTCTTTCTTGAGCTTCTTCTCGCGAGAGGTCAGACGCGGGCACTCGAAGATCCGCATCGGGTGTTGACCGGGGATGGGGATCCTGATTGGCTCTCTTCGATCCATGGCGCCTCTCCTTGGATACCGGGCGTTGACGGCGTTTCGTGCGGCCCTTTCCCCGGCTGTAGATCACAGGTTCTCGCCCAGCAGGCGAAAGTCCTTCTGCGGCTTTGACACATCGGGCAACAATGGCAGGTTTGCCGACCAGCCAAGCGCTTGCTTGCAGGGCAGCGCGGCTAGCTGGTTGGCAGCACCAGCCCCAGCGCGTAGCGGTCAAACAAAGCCCGCGCGGCAGCCTGGACCTTGGCGGCTGTCACCGCTCTCAGCGCCTGGGGATAGCGCTCGTCGAATTGCCAGCCGAGCCCGATCGCCTCGCACCACGCCAAATGGAACGCCCGCTCCCGCGCCCTCTGGTGGGAGAGCGCGTGGCTCCCGATCGCGAACTCCTGGGCGCGTTTGAGTTCATCGGGCTTGACCAGGTCGTCCTTCAGACGCCTGAATTCGGAAAGGACGCGGTTTTTTGTTGATTCGAGGTCTCGCGCCTCGGTCGCGACGTAAGCGGCCAGGTAGCCGCCGCCGGCCAGGGCAAAGTAATGGGCATCGGCTTGATAGGCGGCCGGCGCGTCGCCACGCAGTGCGCCGAAGAACCGCGAGCCCATGCCCCGCCCCAGGAGTGTGCGAATGACCTCCATCACCGGGTAGGTGTCAGGTCGCGTCGCATCCGTAAGGAAGCCGAGCATGAAATAGGCTTGCCCCACAGGGCTCTCGCCGACTTGCAGGGCCGAACGCTCCAGCAATCGCACGGGCGCGATTTCGCGCGGCGCGAGAGGCGCGCCCGCCCAGTCCCCGAAGTGGCCTCGCGCCGCCGCAATGGCGGCATCGGCCGGGGCTGCGCCGGCAATGGCGATGACGGTGTTGTTGGGGACATAGTAGAGGTGATGAAAATCCACCAGGTCCGAGCGCGTGATTGACCTCAGCGATTGCGCGGTGCCCGACGCCGGGAGGGCATAGGGGTGACCCTCGTACAGCCCCTGGCGCACCAGCGCCTGCGCTGTCTCAAAGGGATCGGTGCGAAGTGATTCGAGATGCCGCTCCGCGGCCTGCCGCTCGCGCTCGACTTCGCGCTCCGGGAATCGGGGCCGCCGCGCGACTTCAGAAAGCAGTTGCACCGCGCGCTCCAGGTTTTCAGCCAGGCACACGATGTAGATCTGCACATAATCCGCCCCCACGCCTACGTCGAACTCGGCCCCGATTTCGTCCAGGGCCGCGGCCAGATCGTCCCCCGACAGGTTCTCACTGCCGCGAGCAAGGGTCTGCTGCACGAGCTGGCGCAGCCCGGCTTTGCCGGGCGGCTCGTCTGCTGCCGATGCCTTGACCAGGACTTGCACCGCGACGATATTGCCGCCGGAGCTGGGGCTGGTGATGACGACCAGGCCGTTGTCAAGCACTGTCTTGGCGGGGCCGCCGGCTGCTTCGGCGGCCACAGCCGCCGCGACCGCTGCAATCAAGCAAAACACGGCCATGCGCAATCGTCGTGTCATCTTACCGTGACCCGGCCGGGAGCCCGCTGGCGCACGTTCGGGTCCGGAACCGCGCTCGTTCCTGGCCGGTTCGCAGACGGGCCAGGCGCACCGGTCTCACGGGCCGGCGGCGCTATCACCACCCACACCGCGTGCGCCGGATCGAGGTAGGCGCGCGCAGCCGCTTGCACCTCGGCGGGTGTTATGGAACGGACTTGATCGAGGTAGGTGAGCGCGAACTCGTAAGTGGAGATGGCCTCGTAGAAGCCGAGGGTGGATGCCTGGTCCTCGAACGTTTCATTGGCAAACACGAAATCGTGCGCCAGGCGCTGTTTGGCCCGCAGCAGATCCTCAGAGCTCACTGCCTCCTCGCGCAAGTGAGCGGTTTCCCGCTCGATCGCACGCCGGACCTCCTGCGTCCGCTCCGGCGAACAGGTCGCCTGAATGCCGAAGAGGCCGGGCAGCTCCTGGGTCAGGAAATTAGCGGTTACCTCGTTCGCCAGCCTGGTGTCCACCAGCGCGCGCTTCAAGCGTGAGGTGTAGCCCTCGCCGAGGAGGGTGAGCAGGAGATCTGTAGCGCACACCTCGCGGAGCTGATAGATGCTGGCAGCGCGAAACCCCATCAACAGGGCGGCGTAAGGGAGGTCCCTGGACACGAGGCGTTCCAGCGGCCCCGCAAGCGGCGGCGCCTGAGGCACGGATGGCGTCCCTGCATCGGCAACCTGGGCCGTCCATCCGGAGAAGGCGCGCGCGACCTCGGCTCTTGCTGTGATGGGGCTGATGTCGCCCACAATCACGACCGAGGCATTGCCGGGCACGTACCACTGCCGGTGAAAAGCGGCCAGGGCCGGCGCATCAATGCTGGCGAGCGAGGTCCGATCGCCAGCGATAGGCAGTGCGTATGGATGCCCCTGGTATGCGAGCTTGAACGCCATATCCCATGCTGCGACACTGGGCTGATCAGCCACCTGCTGCGCCTCGCGCAGCAGCACGAGGCGCTCTGCGACAACAGCAGCGGGATCGAATCTCGGGTTCAGAAGGGCTTTCGCCAGCGCGTCCAGCGCCAGCCCGAAATCCTGAGATGCGGTAACCGCGATATAGTGGGTGAAGTCGCGCAGCGTGCCGCCGTTGACGACTCCGCCGACCGCTTCGATGGGACCGCTGAGCGAGTCCTGGCCTCCGGCGCGGGCGGCGCGAAACATCATGTGCTCCATGAAGTGGGAGATGCCGTTGTTGTGCGTGGTCTCACCCCGCGTACCGGCGCGGATAACGATGTTTACCGCCACAACTGGAACGGAATGGTCCTCCTTCATCACCACCCGCAGGCCGTTCTCGAGCCGCCAGAAGTGAACCGCCTCGCGCTCGAAGATCTGGATCGGGGGGGCTGGTAAGCTGGGGGCGGTGATCTGGAGAGTCGCGCCGCAGGGGTCGCCAATGAACATGGCTGCGGCAATCCCTGCTGCCGCCGCGAGTCGCGCCGCCGTGGTCTTGCGCTCGTGGCTCATAATTGGCCCAATTCCATACACGCTTCTGCATAAGCGCGCAGGTTGGCGCCCAGATCAACGCCCAGCCGGCGCCAGGCGGCGTTTTCGAGGGCGAAGCGAAACCCGCGCGCCGCCCTGCGCCACGGTGTCGCGGGGGGGCCGCGATGATCGCAGAAGCGAATCTCCTGCACTTCGAACCCGCAGTGCGCGAGCAGCGCCCTCAGGCTGCCCGCGCCGAAATGCCACAGGTGAAGCTGACCCATGAGGGGGCGGCGCCGCAGGCGGATGCGCAGGGCATTCACATCCGGCACCTCGCAGAATAGAATCCCGCCCGGCGCAAGCAGCTCGCGGGCACGCCGCAGCATCGCGCCCGGCTCGCGCAGATGCTCAAGCACATGCCGCAGCACAACGGCGTCGAACGAATTGCAGTCGGGAGCCAGATGGCGGACATCGGCGTCCGCCGGCCAGATATGTTCGGCGCCGAACTCCCGCCGGAGAGCCGCAATCGCCGCTTCGCTGGTCTCGGTGCCGAACACCTGCCAACGCCTCTGCGCCGCCGCGCGCAGCAGATGCCCGCCACCGCAGCCGATGTCGAGCAGGCGGCCAGGCGCATGAAACCGCTCCAGATCCGAGATATCAGCCTGCGCGCGCGCGAGCGCCTCCGCGTCACTCATGATGCTGCGGCCGGCGGCGGCCATGTGCTCAGCGTAGGCTTCGTAGTAGCCGCGCAGCGCCTCCTCGGTCGGAGCAGGGTCCGTGCGGATGAGGCCGCATTGGGTGCAGCGCACCAGCTCAAAGAGATTGTCAAACCCGGGCACAGAGTCGCAGTGCGCCACGCTCGCCGCCGCAGCGCCGCAGATGACGCAAGGCAGCGGTGAGGTTGGCAGGGAGCGATTCGGCTGCGATGGCATGGATCCTGTGAAAGCCGGGGCGCTGGCCGGGGCCCGGATCACCCGCCCGCGACTTGCTGCAAGAGAGTCATTTCGTCATCCGGCCCGAGCGCGGTCTGGTCGCCGCGGAGGGATGCGATATTGCGCCCGTTCACGAGCACGACCGCCCGTTCGAGCATCGCCTGCGCCTCGGCGTCATGCGCGTCAAGTCTTGCGCGGAGCAGGCTCAGGGCCTCGGCGACTGTTGATGCCTGCAATTCGATGGAATCGGCAGCCAGCGCCTTGCGCAGCCGCCCGAAGACCCTTATGGTCACGTCTTCTCCTTGCGGGGCCGCGTGGACAGAGCCTGCTGGCCGCCAGTCGCTTGCGCGTGCGGCTTGGCCTCTCCACGGCGGCGCTCCTCGACATAGACGCTGCCCGGCAGCGACTTGGCGTAAGACTTGAGCTCGGCGGCGATATCGCTGAGCTGGCGATAGCTGACAATGGGCCGCCGGGAGCTGATCACGGCGGCAATAGAGAGCGTCATCAAAGGATATGTTACCGCCTCGCCGCGGCGGTCAATCACCGCAATGCCGCCGCGGCGCCGGTCATCTTCGGAGTACAGCGACGGCGCCCTCTGGCCGAAGGCGGCCAGGATGGCTTCGGCTACCGCGGGTGACTTATCGGGCGTGGTCAGGACCGCGAAATCGTCGCCCCCGATATGCGCCGCGAGGTCGCCGGGGTTGCCGTGCTCGCGCACCGCGCTGGTGATGATTCCGGCGAGCATCCTGATCACGTCATCGCCCTGGGCGAAGCCATAGACGTCATTGTAGGCCTTGAAGTTGTCGAGATCGAGGTAAAGAAATGCAAATTCCTGACGCCCTCGCAGCTTCTGCTCGACGTGCGCCTGAAGCGCCCAGCCGCCCACCAACTTCGTCACCGGGTTGAGGGACAGCGCCTGCAAGAGAGAACCGATCAACTCCGTCGGCCGATGGGCGTCAAAGCCCTCGGGCAGGATGATGCCGACCCGGGTAGGCGTCTGCTCGCCCGCCGCCTCGGGCATGGGGGCGATAAGCAGCACCGTCTCGTCGCCGCTGGCGCGGTTGACCTCGGCGGCAAGCTCCTCTGCAAACCCCTGCGCGTCAATGACCGTAACCAGATCCGGCCGCCAGCGCTTGAGGGCCGCCAGAAAATCGGGTGGATTCACCGGGCAATCGGTCTCCCCCTTGAGGGCAAGGGAGAAGCGCGCGAGCCTGGCCTTGCCCCGCTGCAAGATGAGTATGACGAAGTCCTCGATGGCTTCGCACCCCCGGCAGTTCGCTCGCGCCATCCGCACCAACCCCGAGGCCGCCCGACAGACCCCGGCCAACCTGGATGGCGCTGGACCAGCGCTAGTACTTACTCACGAAACACGGCGTAAGTTCCCTTCGAGCGGCGCAGGGCGTCGAAGGGGCGTCATTCTGAGCCTCTTCGCTCGCGTCATTCTGAGCGATAGCGAAGAATCTCGCCACCGGTCAGAGTAAACTCAGGCGAAGAATATTGTACCGCCCAAGATTCCTCACTCCGCTGCGCTTCGTTCAGAATGACACCGATACGCACGTGAACTTTCGCCACGAAGCGCTAGCTCAAGGTTTCGTGCAACCTGATGTAGTTGCCGCCGCTGCGTTTAGCCTCGCGCAGCGCGCCATCGCAGGCATCAATCAGTTGCTCGGCGGTGGCGCCGGCCTCGGGGTATGCAGCAACGCCGCCGCTGATGGTCACCGTAACCCGCTGATTCGCAATGCGGAAGGATTCCTGCTCGATGGCGCGGCGCAGGTTGTCGCAGGCTACCGATGCGCCGTGGATGGCCGTCTCAGGGAGGATGACGGCGAACTCATCGCCGCCGTAGCGCGCGGCGAAATCGGTGCGGCGCACGGCGGCGCGGAGCCTGGCCCCGATCTGGCGCAGAAGCTCATCACCCATCCGGTGCCCATGGGCGTCGTTGAACGCCTTGAAGTTATCGAGATCGGCAAAGAGCAGGGACATCGGCCTTGCGTGCCGCTGAGCGCGAGCGATCTCCTCCCGCAGGCGCTGGTGGAACTCGGCGTGGTTCCAGAGGCCGGTGAGGCGGTCGGTCATGGCGAGCAACTGCGCGCGGCCGTACTGCTGGGCATTTTCTATTGCCACCGCAGCTTGGGCCGCGATCACATCCAGCAGGTCCTCATCCACGTCGCGGAAGCCTTCGCCGCTGCGCGACGCCAACTCGATTACCCCAACCAGCCGGCCCTTCGCGATCATCGGCGCCCCGAGATAGTGCCTGGCGCCGCCCGGAGATTGCACGCCGGCAGCGGATTTCGGCGACATCCGCCCCGACCTGATAGTAAGGGTCTCCTCGTTCTTGAGAATCCAATTCGCGGCCTCGAGGTGACCTTCTGCTTCGCCGAACACGGCTTCGTGGCCGGCCGCGGCGCGCACTGCGGGCTCCCCCTCATCGGAGACGAGCACCACCCGCGCCGCGTCGGCGCCGCATTCGCGCACCGCGGTCTGCGCCAATCGCGTCAGCAGTTCCTCGAGATCGAGTGTCGCGTTGAGGGTACGGGCGATTTCGTAGATCGCGCTGGTGCGATTGAGGAGTTCCTGGGCGCGCTCGCGCTCGCCGCGCTGCAACCGGGCTTGCTTCGCCAGCAAGCCGAGCGAAATCGCGATGACCACAGCCGACACGGAAAAGGTCGCCATCCGCAGCACGCCGCTTGACTGGATGGTGACGCCAACGAGCCCAGTAATGAACCCGACCAGAAGATAGCACGCAGCCGCCAGCACGGAGGCGCCAATGGCATCGCGCAGGTTGAGCCGGAAGCTCGCCTGGAGCACGGGGAGGTAGTAGAGGATGTACAACTCGCTGGCCACTCCCCCGGTCGCGCGCACCAGCCAGGTGATGAGCAGGATATCGAGCACGGTGAGAATTATGGCGCGATCGCGCCAGGCAGCCGGCGCCAGGGGCCCAACGAAGGTGGTGACCAGGACGTACGCGGACCCGACTGCGAGCACCCAATCAAGCTCCGCGAAACCGCCGGCGCGGCTCGCCCACTTGGTCATCAGGAAGACGGCGAGCAATACAACGCAGCGCAGGACCGCGCCGACGCGCTCGCCAACAGGGATGCGCCGATTGGGGCGTATTCTCGCTTGGGCTGCCACGCTCGCTCCGCCGCCCGCTCGCGGCGCCGAGGTATTCCACGATGGCCGTGCCGCACGAGTTCGCCGCGAGCTTACTGCCGGGAAGTGTTCGCCGCGAGACGTGTCTTTCCTTTCGCAGCAAGTCGCGGATGTGCGCAGGAGTCCTCAGGATGGGCGCCGAAAAGCTGATGCGATGGTGAACCGCGTGCGTCTGTGGATTCCGATGTGTTTCGCTGCGCTCGCTCTCGCGCTGCCTGATAGTGGCGCGTTGGGTGTGACCCTCGGCACGGACGGAACGGCGTTCACGGTGGACGGCACGAGGCGGTTCCTGCTGGGGGCGAGTTACTACGGGGCCCTTGGTGCGCCCAATGATTTTGTCGAGCGCGACCTCGACGACCTGAGTCGCCTGGGCTTCAACTGGATTCGGGTCTGGGCGACATGGGATGCGTTCGGGAACAACGTTTCAGCGGTCAATCGCGACGGCGGCGCCCGCGAGCCCTACCTGTCACGGCTCAAGGCGCTGGCGCGAACGGCAGACAAACGGGGCATGATTGTTGACGTGACTCTCTCGCGGGGCCGGTTGCTCCCAGCCCAGGCCGCTCACCTGCGAGCCGTCGAAACCCTGGCGCGGGCGCTCAAGCCCTTTCGGAACGTGTATTTTGATCTGGCGAATGAGCACGATGTGCGCGACGCTCGTTTCGTGAGCTTCGCCGAACTCAAGGCGCTGCGAGATTGCGTGAAGGCAGCGGACGCGCAGCGGCTGGTGACGGCGTCTTCGGGGGACCCAGGCCCCGAAGAGATGCGCCGCTATCTGTTTGAGGCCGAGCTGGATTTCATATGTCCGCACCGCCCGCGCAAAGCCAGTTCACCGGGAGAGACCGCCGACATGACGGCGCAGCACATCGCGCGGATGAAGGAGTTGGGGCAATTGGCGCCGGTGCATTACCAGGAACCTTTCAGGCGCGACTATGGGACGTGGCAGCCAGAGCTTAAGGATTTCATCACCGACCTGCGTAACGCAAAGGCTGGCGGCGCGGCGGGATGGTGTTTTCACAACGGAAGCCGGTCGGGATCGGAGGCGGAGCGTCCACGCCGGTGCTTCGACATGAGGGCATCCGAAGGGCGGCTCATGGACCAGCTCGACCCCGTGGAGCGTGATTTCGTAAACCAGGCGGCGTCGTGCCTTCGATAGCGGTGGGCGCCAATTGCTGGCTGGAGAGATCCGGGGTCAGCCGCGCCTGACGCCGAGGTGAACGGGGGTGCGCGATAGCCGTTCCACGGCATCAATCTCGGCGGGGAAGAATGGCAGCTCCAACAAGTCCTGGGCGAATGCGTGGGCGGCGACCTCGCGCGCAACGCGAGGCCAGCCGAGGGTTATGCCTTTGACCAGCTCGGGCCGGCGCCGGTCGAGGTAGCGGAAGAGCTCGATGGCCACCGCAATCGTATCCAGCGGCGCACAGGTCAGCCGCGGCGCTCGGAGCACCAGCAGGCGCGACAACTCGGCCAACGCCTCCGCGTAGAGCACGACGGTCGGCGGGTCATCGAGCACCTCGCTGCGCAGCCGGGGGTTGTCGCAGCAGCGCTCGCGCAGCGCCAGGCTGACCCCGAGCGCTTCAGCCAGCCGCCACGGGTCCGCGGTCCCAAACTGCTTGGCCAGGGCATCGCTCGTCGCCTGCCCTGCGCGCACTGCGCTCTCTAGCAGGACAAAGCGGGTGGCGGCCGTCGCCTCCGCCGCGCGCGGCTGTATTGAGGGACCCATTTGCCCTCGATCGGTCATTACCGGCTCCCCTCGCCTGCGTCGCCCGCCGCCGCTTCCTCCTCGATAGCTTTAGGAAGGACGCTTAGGCCCCGCACCGCCAGCATCACGGCGCCCCCGAGAGCCGCCAGGTCGGCGAAATTGCAGACGTAGCTCGAACCCGCGCCCAATTGCAGGAAATCCACCACGAACCCCGCCCATGCCCGCTCGACCGCGATGATTGCCACCCCGCCCAACATCAGGGCGAGGCCCGCCTCGGTTGCAAATGACATGACGTAGCGCCGCTCCACTAGCATCTGGTAGAGGCGCAGAGCGCCGATGAGCCCGACCAGAGTGGTGCACAAAAGCCATGGTGAAGTCGCGCCGAAGCCCTGTAGGAAGTTCGTGCAGTACGAGATTTGGATTCGACCGCCAAGGTAGGAATGAGGCGCGCCCTTGAAGAGCTCGGCGATGACCCACTTGCTGCCCTGGTCGAGAAAGATGACGCCTGCGGCTATCTGGGGCCAGCGCGCGCGACGGGGGGAGAAGCGACAGAGAAACCCGAGAATGACGGCGCTCACCAGCGCGCCGGAAATGATCGTTTGGGCCAGCAAACTTGCATCCATGCGGCCGCTCTCCGGGCGACGACGAATCCGTAGGAATGCGGCAATTCCTGTGGTCATGCTGGAGCAAGGATCGTGCCACGGCGGGGGATGCCATCATGAGCGAATCTCAGGGTACTCGGGGAGATCGCGTGATCGGCCGGAGGCATTGAACCACCAGGACACCAAGGCACCAAGGAAACGAACATTCCGGACCTGATACGGCCAAGCCGTTGGCGACTGTCGCGGCGGCCCGCAGGGCCCAACTGTCTTGAGTCCGGCCTTGGTGTCTTAGTACCTTGGTGGTTCTGTTGGAAGCTGTTAGTCCGATGCGGCGTGCTCGGCCAGGCCCGGCAGGCGCAGGCACAACGCGACCCCTACGTAAATCGCCGCCGCGCACAGCAGGCAGCCGTTGAAGCCGATAAGCTTCGCTCCCGCGGCCGCGAGCGTGCTTCCCACCACGGACATGAGACCATTCGTGCCCAGCATCCAGGGCACATCCCGGCGGTTGGAGACGCTCATCATGCGCAGGCCGCTGGGGAAGGGAACGCCCAGAGCGATCCCCAGGGGAACCAGGAACAACGTGGGCAAAGCCAACCTTGCGGCCAGCGGCCACGACAGGAAAAGGTTCAAGCCGCGGGAAAGAAACAGCGCGTAAACCCCGACCAAAAAGCAGATGACCAGGCACGCCGTGGTCGCCCGACGGCGGATCTCGTCAACCGGCCAACGCTGGCTGAGCCGGCTGCCCAGGCTCGCGCCGATCAGCAGGTAGAAGATGATTGCCGCGAGGCTCAGGGTCGGGTGGCCCAGGAAGAGGATGAACTTCTGCGCGAGAGGGATTTCGACCAGCATGAAGCCCACCCCCAGGGCGCTGAAGTAGACCAACCAGCTCCGCACCGCCCGCGCCGCTCGCCGCCGCCTCCATAGAAGGATCGCGTTGTAGAGCACGGCGACCCCGAAGCTGCCTATCAGCAGCGCCTTCAGCACCCCGGGAACGCCAAAGGAGAGGTCGAGGAAGAAAGGGCGCTCATCGGTGGCCGGCCGCAGGTTGAGGCGCGTCCCGCCTTCCTCGAGGCCGACGGAGAAGATGTCGTCCGGATTTGCCTGTCCCGCGGCGACCTGCTGCAACAAGAAATGTCCTCCCAGCCCGGGGATGAACACGGCCTGGACTAATCCGGCTCTAACTACCTGTAGGACAGGAGCGATCTCCGCCGCGGCCACGGGCGTCTTCTTCCACACCAGGAGATAGCGATACGGGGTGGTGCTCATCCTCGCAGGGGGCACGGCGAGGACCAGCAGATGCCGGCAGGCCTCGGAGGGGCTGACGCCCTGGTCTCGCATCACCTGGATGGCGGTGAAGGCGGCGCGCAGGATGAGCGGCCCCGACTGGGTCACCAGGGCAAAGCGGCCGTTGGGGGTGAGGTGGTCGGAATAGTCGGCGAATGCCTCCTGGGTATGGATGTAGGACTCGACCAGGGCCAGCCCGATGTTGCCGCTGGTGGCAGTCTGGGTGAGGGAGGCGATGATGAGGTCGTACTTGCGCTGCGAGCGGCGGACGAAGCTGCGCCCATCGTCTACGGTCACGCTGACCCCCGGCCGGTGGTAGATGTTGCCGTTGATGCGCCGGTGGCGTTCCATCATGCGCACCAGGGAAGCGTTTATCTCCACCCCATCCATGCGCTTGAAGCCCGTCAGCGCGCCCAGCAGGAAATCCACTCCACCTCCCGGGCCGATGGAAAGCAGGCTTTCGCGGGGAGCGAGGCCGAATGCGAGCACCTGGATTTCGCCGCCCAGGTACTTCACCGCCTTGAGATCTCCGTGGAAGGGTATCATCGGGGTCGGGGTCTCGCCGTCGCTGAAGATCTGCAGGGCGATGACACTGCTCTGGGGCGAGCCATAGCGAACCAGGTCGGTGCGGGCGTAGGCGGACCAATCGCTGTCAATGATGCGCGCATGCAGCGCGGGATCGGCGAGGTCGCGCAGCATGGGCTTGACCACTTCCGTCGAGCCGCCCCGCAGCGGCCGCAGTTGCAGCCAATCGTTTCTCGCGGCCAGCGGCCAGCAAATGAGCAGGCTCAGCCCGACCCCGAGGCCGGCCCACGTCAGGGCGCGATTGCGGTAGAAAGCCGCGCCACAGGCCGCCCCCATCGCCCCCAGACCACCGAGCAAGAAAGCCAGGTGAAGCGCACCGCTGAGGCCGATGAGGGGGACGATGAGAATCGCGGCCACGGCGGCGCCGGCCAGGTCGGCGTGGTAGAGGCGGCCGCTTTCCTCGGCGCGCTGGCGAAACACCTCGGCCAGAAAAGCCCCGGCGAAGACGAACGGCAGCACCGGTATGAAGGCCATCCACAGGCTGGCCGCCATCATGTCGGCGAGAGGGGTTCTGAACAGCAGCGTGACGCTGCCCGGTATCAGCAGCGCGAACGCGAGCGCGAGCCCACTGATCACCGATGGCGGTCTTTCGCGCCGCGCCACCAGGTGCCAGGCGAAGGCTCCGATCCCCAACCCGCTGACCGCCCCCGAGACCGCCAGGAAGGCATAGTGATAGCGGAAGAGCACCGAGAAGACGCGGGTGAGGCTGACCTCAAAGGCCAAGGCGGTGAAGGATACGAGGAAAACGCTGGCGGGGAGGGCCCAGCGACGCGTGCGGGGAAGCGCCTCATCCATGAGCATCTTCATTCGGCGGGGGCCGGAGCCACTCCTCTCCCTCGCTGAGGGAGAGGATCGAGGTGAGGGTGGTAGGCGCCGCCGCGCACCCCGCCTGCGGCGGACAAGCCTCACCCGTCTCGATAAATCGGGACGACCTCTCCCTGGATGGAAGACGAGTTGGCGGTCATGGCGTTTAAACCAGAGAAAGAAGCTCAGACCCGAGGGGGCGCGGGCTATCTCGTCCTGCGCGGGCGCAGGAGGCTGTGGATTTGCAGCCCACGGGGGGAGATGCGAATCTCGTCTATGTCCAACCTGAACGGCCCCTCCTCTTTCTCGTTCAGGTCAACAAGCGGGTTGATCTCGTCCATCAGCCGCGAGACGATAAACGACGGCACCGGCACGACCGAGACATGGGCCTTTGGGTCCACTACGTAGATTTGGCCCCCGACCGCGGCGAGAGCACAGCTCAAACGCACCGGGATGGGCAGGCCGAGCCGGGCGTCGCCCGAGACGTTGATGCGCCCATCAGCGAATGTCAGCCGGAGATTCTCAAGCCACTTGATGCGCGGCGCGAGCATTCGGGTAAGGCCTCGGGCCTTGAGCGACGCCTCCGCATAGCTGTCGCCAACTCTAATCACCTCCAACCGGCGGCGCCACAGCGCTTTCCCAAGGTCGTATCGGATGTCTTTGACCGTGATGTCCAGCCGATCCACCGGCAAATCGTTGACGCGAAAGTCGCGGCAATGGATGGCGACGCCGCCGACCTTGCCCACCAGGTCGCCCCCGCCGCCGATTTGCAGCCCGCCGCTAGGCAGGGAACGCGCCTCGAAACCGGCCAGGGTTATGTCCACGATATCCACCTGGCGCGAGAGCACCGAGCGGTGGCCGCGGTGGATCTCGACCTTGACCTCGCGGACCTGGCCGAGGCTCTGGCGCAGTTGCCCCTCGATGCGATGCTCGACCTTGCCCGTGATGCCGAGGCCGCCCAGGATGGCTCCCAGCAACACTGCGATCAGTGCTTCCATCTATTCCTTGCCCGCGCAATAATGCATTGACGCTCTAGCGGCACCTTAATCCGTGCGATCCAGTTGCCGCGCGGCATCGCCTGCGGACAGCCCGAGATGACAGCGCTCGTTGATCGCCAGCACCTCCAGCCCGCTGTCCAGCGAGCGCAGCATCACCAACGCTGCGGGAGCAATCTCGATCCTGCGGTAGTACGCCACCGGCATATCGAGTACGCTGGTCAGCAGCATGCGGTTTACGCTTCTATGGGCGAACACGGCGATGGTCTCGCCGCGATGGCGCGCCACAAGCTCGTTGAATGCGGGCAGCACGCGGGCGCAAAGCTCGCGGTACGTTTCACCACCCGGCGGGGCGAAGGAATAGGGATCCGCCTCGCGGCGCGCCCATTCATCAGGGTAGCGCTGGCGCGCCTCGGCGAATGTTAGGCCCTCCCATTCGCCGAAACTCACCTCCCGAAGCGCTTCAACGGCTCGAAGGTCGAGACCGAGGGCGCGGGCGCTCGGCTCGGCGGTCTGCACCGCGCGGAGCAGCGGGCCGGAGTAGATGGCCGCCACGGTTTGAGCGCGTAGATAACTGCGCACACATTGCGCCTGCTGCCGGCCGCGCTCATTGAGGGGCGGATCAGAGGAGCCGCAATAGCGGCCCTCGGTTAAGTCGGTCTCACCGTGGCGGAATAGCAGCAGAGTTGCCATGACTGACTGCGCCTGGGCGGCGGGCGCTGCGCCACATACATTGGTTGTGGAGTTCGTCGAAGAAGACAGCAGCCCTGCCGCGACAAGATGATTCCTACGAACGACGATTCCTGCGAACCCCTTGCGCGCCCGGCGCCTTTTCTGTTACAATTCAAAGCGATGATGGCAGCGCTGTCGAGATCCAGATGTATTCACCATCACGCGGAGAGTTCCGAGACCGGGCGCGACGGGGCGACCTCGTCCCTGTCTATCGAGCCTGCTTGGGCGATCTGGAGACTCCGGTCTCGGCGTTCCTCAAGCTCGGCTCCTGTGACGCGCCTCTGCAAAGCGGCGAAACCCCCTGCTCCGCGGGCGCTTCTGGCTCGCTTCGCAGGGCTGAGAAGCATCCGCTGCGAAGCCACAGCTACGCCTTCTTGCTGGAGAGTGTAGAAGGCGGAGAGAAGGTCGGGCGCTACTCCTTTCTCGGCAGCGAACCCTACCTGATTTTCCAGAGCAAGGGCCGCCAAATCCGCATAACCGGGCCTCATGGCGACGAAACCCGCGAGCTTGCGCTCGGCTCAGATCCCCTCACCGTCCTCAAGGAGCTTTTCGCCCGTCACCACTTCATCGCCAGCCCGGAGCTGCCGCGATTCTGCGGCGGCGCCGTGGGCTACCTCAGCTATGACCTCGTGCGCTTCTTCGAGCGCCTGCCGAACGGCACCAGAGATGACCTCGATCTACCCGACTGCGTGCTCGTCTTCACCGACACCTATCTCATCTTCGATCACCTGCGGCGGAAGATCCTGGTGGTGGCCAACGCGCATGTGGGAGATGACGCGGATGCGGCCTATGATGACGCGGTCGGCAGAATTGACGCGATGGTGGAGCGTCTGGCCGGCCACATGAACCGGCCGCACCTGGTGAGCATGCCGACATCGGCTGCGACGAGCGCTTCTCCGCCTCCACACGCCAACATGACTCGCGAGCAGTTTATGGCCGCCGTCAGCCGCGCCAAGGAGTACATCGCTGCCGGCGACGCCATCCAGGTTGTGCTGTCACAGCGGCTGAGCAAGCCTCTGCACGCTGATCCCTTCGATGTTTACCGCGCGCTGCGGTCGCTCAACCCATCACCATACATGTATTACCTCACCTACGGCGACCTCAAGATCATCGGCAGCTCGCCCGAGCGGCTGGTGTCTGAAGAGCAAGGCGAGGTGATCACGCGCCCCATCGCCGGCTCGCGACCGCGGGGTCAGACGCCGCAAGAGGATGAGGCGCTGATCGCCGATATGCTGCGCGACGAGAAGGAGCGCGCGGAGCATATCATGCTGGTGGACCTGGGGCGCAATGACATCGGGCGGGTGTGCGCGCCGGGGACGGTGCAGGTGGACAAGCTGATGGAGGTAGAGCGCTACTCCCACGTCAGCCACATGGTGTCCAATGTGCGCGGGCGGCTTGCCCCAGGCAAGGATCAATTCGATGTCCTGCGCGCGTGTTTCCCGGCGGGGACGGTCTCGGGCGCCCCGAAAATCCGCGCGATGGAGATCATTGACGAGCTCGAGCCGACGCGGCGCGGCCCCTATGCCGGCGCCATCGGCTACTTCAGCTTCAGCGGCAACATGGATACCGCGATTACCATCCGCACTATCGTGGTCAAGGACGACACCGCCTACGTCCAGGCGGGCGCGGGAATTGTCGCCGATTCCGTCCCGGAGCGCGAATACCAGGAGACGATGAACAAGGCGATGGCCCTGCTGCGGGCGCTGGAGATGGCGGAGGGGGAGCTGGGGTAGGATACGAATCGAACCACCAAGGCTACTTCGCCATCCCCCTTCGCCAAGGCTACGGGGGACCGGAGGCTACGAAGGCCATGGGCACAAAGACACCAAGGGGAGGGAGAATCCACAGATGGCTAGGCCGTAGGCCGCCATGACGGCTCCGACTTGTCGGAGCCTAGTCATTGCGCAGACGGCTAGGCCCTCCGGGCCGCCGTGGCGGCGGCGAAGCCGCCTAGCCATTTCGCAGATGAGAAGGGAGTGCGGATTCCGACCAGTCTAATCCGCGCGATCCGTGTCATCTGCAAATGGTTCGGCTTGGAATTGGTGTGCAGAGCAGATGGATGAATGCACTTTGACTATGGACGAACCGGAAAGCGTGGCACAGCCGTTTATCCTGAGCGAAGCCGAAGGGCCCTCGGCTGTGATTATCTGCGAAGCGACAAGCAGCGACCAATGAAGACGCCCCGCGAAGATAGTGACAAGCCGAGCGTTGAGCCGCACGGGCCGGCCTGCTACGAGAACTGGAGGGCGGCCATAGATGGCAGGCCTAGCCAGGGTGCATATGAAGTGCCACTGTTGAGCGACGGCGCGATCAACCGCTGGAAGCTCGGTCACCCTGGCCGAGAGACCCACGGCCCCTACACGCTCATCCTATGGATGAAACCAGAGGTGCCGCAATATGGTCTGGCCCGACCAGCAATCGTATTGAGGGTCGAACTGCATCTTGAAACCGAGAGCAGGGCGGTGCGTCTGCAACGCATGCAACGCACCGACGACAGGCTGTACCACGGCGGTTCCTTGGAAGAGGAAGTGGCGGCGCTATTGTCCTTGTCGCTCGCGATACGGCTGAAGGCCGGAGGCATGTGGCGCTTCTTTAACCTGCACGGCGATCCACGAGGCGCGCCCTACGATGCCCCGAATCCGGCGTTGCTGTCGAACCCTGCCGGGCAAATCATACCAAGAGCCTCGGAGGCGCGGTCACTTCAGGATGCCCCGTTGCTGGACAGCCTGCTGTCGCTGGGGCCTGATGGCGCGACTGCGCTGATCCGGGCTGCGAGGCTCTATCAAGATGCCATGTGGATTGCGGAATCGCAGCCAGCACTGTCATGGCTCATGTTTGCATCCGCCGTTGAAACGGCGGCGAACTACTGGCGCTCGTCTGAGGAGACCCCTAGGCAGAGACTACAGGCAAGCAATCGCGGGCTAGACCTAGACGAACTGCTGGTCAGGGTCGGCGGCGAGCCGCACGCGGAGAAGGTTGCCGAAATGATTGCGGACAGCCTGGGTTCGACGAAGAAGTTCAAGGATTTCATAGTGCACTTCCCTCCGGCTGAGCCCCCCAAGCGTCCGAACAACGGGAAGCTCCCGTGGGACACGGAAAACCTGCGAAAGAGCTTGACGAAGATCTACGGTCATCGCTCGCACGCGCTCCACAGTGGGATTCCGTTCCCGTGGCCGATGTGCATGCCACCGATGCCGTCAGGGAACGGTGTGCCCGTGGAGATTCCCGAGGGCGAAGCAATAATGATGATGGGAGGCAGCTGGCAGAAGGAGGACCTGCCAATGCACCTCCACACTTTCGAATACATCGTCCAGGGCGCGCTGTGCAAGTGGTGGAAGGACATGGTTGAGCGGAGGAGGGACACAGCCGGGGGCGGCTGTGCCACATAAAGGGCCGAAGGCGGGCTGGGGTAGGGAATCGGACTATCCACAGATGCCACAGATTGCACAGGTTTCAAGTGAAGGATGGTGGGAAGTGGGAAGCAGGGAGGGCGTCACGCCATTCCCTCCCACACCCTGCTCACCGCTATCTGCTCCCCTAATCTGCGTAATCTGTGTAATCTGCGGATGATTTTCCCATCTGGCGGGTGTGCTATGATCCTGATGATTGATAACTACGATTCGTTCACCTACAACCTGGTCCAGTACCTGGGCGAGCTGGGGCAGGATGTGCGCGTCTTCCGCCATGACAAGATCACGGTGGACGAAGCAGAGGCGCTCAAGCCGGATCACGTGGTCATTTCGCCGGGCCCGGGCGCGCCCAAGGACGCGGGCATTTCGATGCATCTGATCCTGCGCCTCTTCGGGCGCGTGCCGATATTGGGCGTATGCCTGGGACATCAGTGCATGGGTGAGGCGTTCGGCGGCAGAATCGTGCGCGCGCCGCGGCTGATGCACGGCAAGACCTCGATGATCGAGCATGACGGCTGCGGTATTTATCGCGGCCTTCCCAATCCGTTCGAGGCCACGCGCTATCACTCGCTGATCATCGAGGAGGCGACGATTCCCGATTGCCTGGAAATCACCGCGCGCACCGTTGACATGGGCGAAATCATGGGCGTGCGCCACCGGGAACATCCGCTGACTGAAGGCGTGCAATTTCACCCGGAGTCGGTGCTGACCTCGGTGGGCAAGGACTTGCTGCGCAACTTCCTGGGGCTTCCGATCTCGGCGGCGGCATGAGTTGTGAGGGTAATACGGTGGGGCAGGCGTCCGGCCTGCCGACGTTGTCGCAGCCGAGACGGCCGCGCCACCGGTTCACCCTCACCCGGCCCGCCGCAGGCGGGTAAACCTCTCCCTGTGAGGGAGAGGAGTTGCCATAAGGTGGTTCGGCGTCGGAGGGCACAATGATTGAGCAGATCATCGGCAAGCTGTTGGAACGCAGTAATCTGACCGAGGACGAAGCCGCGGCGGCGATGACCTGGGTGATGGAGGGCCAGGCGACACCGGCGCAGATCGCGGGCCTGCTGGTGGCGCTGCGGATGAAGGGTGAGACCGCCGACGAGATCACCGGGTTTGCCCGCGTGATGCGCGACAAGGCGGTCGCCGTCAAACCGCAGCGATACCCGTTGGCGGATACCTGTGGCACAGGTGGGGATCGCGTCAAGACCTTCAACGTGTCCACTGCGGCGGCGTTCGTCGCGGCGGGCGCGGGGGTCGCGGTGGCGAAGCACGGCAACCGCTCGGTCACCAGCAAGTGCGGCAGCGCCGATGTCCTGGAGGCGCTTGGGGTGACGCTGGAAATGGAGCCGGAGGAGGTGGCTCGCTGCATTGACGAGGTAGGGATTGGCTTCATGTTCGCGCCGCGGTTTCACCCGGCGATGAAGCACGCGGCGCCGGTGCGTCGGGAGCTCGGCGCGCGCACGGTGTTCAACCTGCTGGGGCCGCTGACGAACCCGGCGCGCGCCACGGCCCAGGTGGTGGGCGTGCCCGGGCCCGAATGGGCGGCGCCGCTGGCGCGGGTGCTGTCAAAGCTTGGGGTCACGCGCGCCTTCGTTGTACACGGGGCGTGCGGCATGGATGAGATTTCCATCGCGGGCGAGACGCTGGTTCACGAGGTGCGCGACGGGCAAGTCAGCACCTATTCGATCGCGCCCGAGGATTTCGGCTTGCCTCGCGCGGATGTCGGCTCGGTGGCGGGCGGCGGCGCCGCTGAGAATGCGCGAACGCTGGTCGAGATTCTGGAGGGCGAGCGAGGGGCAAAGCGCGACGTGGTGGTTCTGAACGCGGCGGCGGCGATTGCGGCGGGCGGGAAAGCGGCGGACCTGGCGGAGGCTGTGGCAGTGGCCGCCGAAGCCCTGGATTCCGGGGCCGCCCTTGCCCGGCTCAAGGGGCTGCAAGCATTCTGTGCCGGCAGGCAGGCTAAGTCGTGAGGCGTGGCCGCTGCAAAGATGCGTTTTTGAGCAATTGGCATGTGCACGAGCCATGTGGCACACCCGCCCCGTTCGACAAGCTCAGGGCAAGCCCCGGGTGTGTGGGCGCCCCGAATGCTCGGGGCGCCGGATGCACAGGCGAGGGCGCCTGTGCCACATAGAATGAGCGTGCTCGACGACATAGTGCGCCACAAGCGCGGGGAGGTCGCCCAGCGCCGCGCGGCCCTCCCCCACCCCGGCGCTCGTCCCTCGCTGGCGCGGGATTTCGCGCAGGCCGTGCGCGGCGCTGGGGTCGCGATTATCGCGGAGTTCAAACGGGCATCCCCCTCGCGAGGGCGAATCGCGGATAGGTTGTCGCCCGCGGCGGCAGCGGCTGCATATGAGCAAGGCGGGGCGGCGGCGATGTCGGTGCTCACCGATGAGCGTTACTTTGAGGGCACCATTCAGGACCTGGTGGAAGCCCGCGCGGCGTGTTCGATCCCGCTGCTGCGCAAGGATTTCGTCATAGACGAATGGCAACTCGAAGAAAGCGCGGCTGTGAGCGCGGACGCAGTGCTGCTGATCTGCGCTGCGCTGGGGGATGATTTGCAGCCGATGCTGCGCGCCGCGCAAGATCTCGGTCTGGCGGCGCTGGTGGAGGTGCACGACGAAGACGAGACCGCGCGTGCCCTCGACGTCGGCGCCGAGATCATCGGCATCAATAACCGCGACCTTTCGACGTTCCATGTCAACCTTGACACGACGCGCACGCTGCGGCCCCTTATTCCGTGCGACCGGATTGTCGTCAGCGAGAGCGGTATCGCCACGGTTGACGATATTCGCGCACTGGCGGCGATGGGCGTGGACGCGGCGCTCATCGGCGAGGCGCTGATGGTGGCTGCGGATCCCGCCGAATTCACGCGGGAGTTCGTGGAGGCGGGGCGCGGATAACGCCGCGGGCCAAGGGATCAGGTCGGTGATCACACGCATCAAGATCTGCGGCATAACGAATCTCGAGGATGCGCTGGCGGCGGTCGAGTGCGGGGCACATGCCCTGGGGTTCGTCTTCGCCCCCAGCCCGCGCCGGATCGAGCCCGAAGCGGCGGCGGCGATTGTTCGCGAGCTTGCGCCTTTCATTACTACAGTCGCGGTAGTGGCGGACGAGCCGCTCGACGACCTTCGCAGCAAGCTGGAAATAGCCCGATGCCAGGCAGTGCAGCTCCACGGCGAGGAGCCACCGGATTACGTGGGTGCGTTGAGCGGTTACCGCATCATCAAGGCTTTTCGCGTCCGCGAGGCCAGCGATCTTGAGCGCCTGAGCGATTACGGAGGCGCTGACGCATTTCTGCTCGACTCGCAAGTGATGGGCAAGGCGGGCGGCACCGGTGTTGCCTTTAACTGGGGATTGGCGCGGGCGGCGGCGCAGGCGGGCAAACCCATAATCTTGGCCGGCGGATTGAACCCGGGTAATGTGAGCGCTGCGCTGGCGGCGGCGCGCCCGTATGCGGTGGATGTGAGCACAGGAGTCGAGGCTGCGCCGGGGAGAAAGGATCATCATTTGATGCGCGAGTTCGTGCGCGCGGTGAGGGACTATGATGCAAGCCAAGCATAATCTGACCGCGACCAGCGGGGATTGGGCCAGTAACTCCTCCCCCTTCCAGAGGGAGGATGAAGGTAGGGGTGTGACGCCATGAGCCCGCACCCTCACCCGGCCTCTCCCTCAGAGGGAGAGGAGTTCGCGCGCCCGTCCAAACGCTCACCACAGGCGGTGACACCGGATGAGCGAGGCCATTTCGGGCCATATGGTGGACGCTATGTGCCCGAGACCCTGATGGCGCCGCTGGAGGAGTTGACACAGGCATATGCCGCGGCAAGGCAAGATCCTGAGTTCCAGCGGGAGCTCGACTACTACTTGCGTTTCTATGCCGGGCGGCCGACGCCGGCCTATTTCTGCCAGCGCCTGAGCGACGCCTGGGGCGGCGCCAGGGTCTATCTCAAGCGCGAGGACCTCGCCCACACCGGCTCCCACAAAATCAACAATACGCTGGGCCAGGCGCTGCTGGCGCGGCGCATGGGCAAGCGGCGCATCATCGCCGAGACCGGCGCCGGCCAGCACGGCGTCGCGACCGCCACCGTCGCCGCTCTTTTCGGCTTCGAGTGTGACATCTACATGGGTGAAGAAGACATGGAGCGCCAGGCGCTCAACGTCTTTCGCATGAGGCTGCTGGGCGCGCGGGTGATGGGCGTCAGCGCCGGCAGCAGAACCCTCAAAGATGCGACGAGCGAAGCCTTCCGCGACTGGGTGACCAATGTCGAGGGCACATTCTATGTCATCGGCTCGGTGGTGGGGGCGCACCCGTACCCGATGATGGTGCGGGATTTTCAGGCTGTCATCGGGCGCGAGGCGCGGGCGCAGATGCTGGAGGCCGAGGGGCGGCTGCCGGATTGCATCATCGCTTGCGTCGGCGGCGGATCGAACTCGATCGGCATCTTCTATCCGTTCCTGGATGACGACGTGCGCCTCATCGGCGTCGAGGCGGCGGGCGAAGGATTGCAGACCGGGCGCCACTCCGCGAGCCTCGTCCTGGGCCGTCCGGGGGTGCTGCACGGGGCGATGACTTCGCTGCTCCAGGACGAGCAGGGGCAGGTTCATCCCACCCACTCCATCGCCGCCGGGCTGGATTATCCGGCGGTCGGCCCGGAGCACGCCTACCTGCGTGACACCGGGCGCGCCGAGTATGTATCGGTGACCGACGATGAAGCGGTGAGCGCCTTCAAGGAGCTGTCGCGCCTGGAGGGGATCATCCCGGCGCTCGAAAGTGCGCACGCGGTGGCCCATGCGCGCCAGATAGCGCCCGAGATGGGGCGGGAAGCGATCATCCTCATTAACCTTTCCGGCCGGGGTGACAAGGATGCCGCGATTATCGAGCGCCTGGTGGAAGGGGCAGACGCGTGAGCCGCATTAAGCAGCGATTTGCGGCGCTTGCGGCGAGGCGCGAGGGGGCGCTGATTCCATTTATCGTGGCGGGCGACCCTGATATGCAGACGAGCTTGCGCGTCATGGGGGCGCTTGCGCGGGCAGGGGCCGATGTGCTGGAGCTGGGGGTGCCTTTTTCCGACCCGCTGGCGGACGGGCCCGTCAACCAGGCTGCGTATGATCGCGCCCTGCGAAACGGAGCCACAATTGACCGGGTGCTGGACGTGGTGCATCAGTTTCGCGCGACCTCGCAAGTGCCCGTGGTGCTGATGACGTACTTAAACCCGGTGGCTCAGTACGGGTGGCGGAGGTTTGCGACGAGCGCGGCGCAAGCGGGAGTTGACGGTGTGCTGGCGACTGACCTGCCGCCGGAGGAAGCACAAGCGTGGCTGCCCCATGCGCGGGCGGCGGGCCTAGACACTATCTTCTTGCTCGCGCCCACCAGCCCTGATTCCAGGATCGCGCTGGTGACCAAAGTGGCAACCGGGTACATCTACTGCGTCTCGCGCCTGGGCGTGACGGGGGTGCGGGATCAACTCCCGCCCGAAGCCCACGTGCTGGTCGAGAGGGTGCGGGCGGTGACCGCTGACTCCCGACCTGAGCCGGTCGAACGGAGCAGGGCGCCGGTTGTGCCCGTGGTTGTGGGCTTCGGCATTTCGCGGGCTGAGCAGGTGCGGGCGGTGTGTGAGTTTGCCGACGGCGCGGTGGTGGGCAGCGCCCTGGTGAGCCTGATCGCCCAACACGCCACTGACCCAGACCTCGAATCGCGGGTGGCCGGATTCGCCGCCGAGCTCAAGGCGGCCACGGCAACGTGAGCACCCGCCCACCGTGGGCCGCCACGGACGGTCCCCGACTCGTGCTTCGTAGCGAAGTAGCGAAGCCCCTTCGCTACTTCGCAGAGTAGCATAGGACTCGGCAGCAAGGCGGGGCGGTTCTCAGATCACTGGCATTCCGCTTGGTACGCAGGCGCGCTGAAGCAGAGGAGGAACACGCGGCGCGGCGCCGAAGCAGGAACTGGCGTGTGGTTCGAGCCTGAGAGGCGGCAGCAATCGGGTGCGAGCCGAATTGCAATCACGGTCTGTCGGAAGGAGCACATAATGAGCAAGGACATGACACGACGGGAGTTCCTGGGTAAGAGCGCGGCCGGGGCCGCAGGGATGGCCATGGCTATGAGCGCGGTGGGGCCGTTTGCGGGCCGGGTTCTGGGGGCGAACGATCGCGTTCGGGTGGGCGTTGTCGGGCCCGGCGCGCGGGCGAGCAGCCTGATCAGTGAGTTCGCGCAGCAGTCCAAGGACCTCAACATGGAGCTCGTCGCCTCCTGCGATATTTGGAACCAGGCGCGTGAGCGCGGCGCGGCCAGAATCAAGGGACTCACCGGCGCGGAGGCCATCCAGTGCCGCAATCTGGAGGAGATTTGCGACCGCGATGACATTGACGCGCTGATCATCGCGACCGCCGATCACCAGCACGCTCAGCACATGGCTTACGCGGTTCGCGCGGGCAAGGACGTTTACGTCGAGAAGCCGCTGGCCAATGACCTCGACGACGCCAAGGATGCGCTGAAGGCAGTGGAAGAGACGAAACGCATCGTCCAGATCGGCACCCAGCGGCGCAGCGAGGGAAGCTGGCCGGCGGCGGCCGAGTTCATCGCGAGCGGCGCGCTGGGCCAGATCAGCTACATCGAGCAGGCCTGGAATTACTTTGGATCGCGCTGGCGCCGGGGCAATGTGGAAGAGGAGATCCAGGAGAAGGACACCGATTGGAAGCGCTTCCTCCTGAACCGGCCTTCCCGGGCCTGGGACCCTCACGTTTACCGCGAGTTTCGACTCTACTGGCCGTTCTCGAGCGGCATCCCGTGCCAATGGTTGAGCCACTGCATTGACGCCATCCAGTGGATCATGGATGACCCGTTCCCGAAAAGCGTGGTGGCGCAGGGCGGGGTTTATGTGTGGAAAGACGGTCGCGAGAACCCCGATACCTTCCAGGCCCTATTCGATTATCCCAAGGGGTACATGGTCAGCTTCTGCACCCGGTTCGGCAATGACCGGGGCAGTTTCGGCCCCATCGTTTACGGGACGAACGGCATTCTGGATGTGGACGCGCTGACCGCCTCCGGCGAGGGCGGGGGCGGCGAGGTGACGCCGGCGCCCTACAACTGCAACGTTGACGCCAGCAAGAAGATCAAGGATGCCGTTAAACTCGAGGCGGGCCCGGGCATGAGCCATATGCGCAACTGGATGGAGTGCCTCCGCTCGCGCAAACAGCCCAACGCCGACGTCCATGGCGGCTACTCCCATTCGATCGCGATCATCATGGCGATTCGGGCGCTGCACACGGGACGCAGGGTCCATTTCGATCCACAAACGCACACGATGCAGGAGACATAGGATCGGGTGATGAGGCGCAACTTAGGTGGGATAGTCCTCGCTGCCCTATGCCTGATCGCCCCATACGCGATTCAGGCCGGCCTGGCTAAGCCAAAGTCCGGGGCTGCCGAGAAGCCCAAGTACGGATACGCTGTCACAGTCAAGGCCGCCGATGGGGCCTGCACGGGGCTGCCTCTTACGGTGAAGGTGACTGCGCCGGCCTGGGGCCCCCGATCGGCCTCCCTGCGCGACGAAAACGTGGGGCCTGTGCCCTGCACGGTGGATATTCGACGCGGAGCCGTCGAAGTCACGTGGATTCTGGACCTGCCCAAAGGTGGCTCCCGGCGCTATGACCTGACATTAAGCCCTAAGGCGCCGTCGCACCTTCCGAACAATGGCCCCGGGGTCAGGCTAAAGGAGCTGTGCAAACCCGGCCCCATTGACCCCCGCACCAACGTACCCTTTGGCTTAACCGATGCCGTCGAGTTTACCATTGATGGCAAGTTGCTGACCCGTTACCATCCGGACCGGGATGAGCCCAAGCCCTACTGCTGGCCCCTGATCGGGCCCACGGGCGAGCCGATCACCCGGGCCTATCCAATGGCGAAGGTGCAAGCAGAAAGCACCGACCATCCCCATCACCGCTCGCTGTGGTTTGCCCACGGGGACGTTAATGGCGTGGATTTCTGGGGTGAGTCGGATAAGGCGGGCAGAATCGTGCACCGCGAGTTCGAGGTCTGGATAAGCGGCCCGGTAATGGGTAAGCTGAGGACCAAAAACGACTGGATGGCCTCCGATGGGACGAGGGTGTGCGAGGACGTGCGCGAGATTCGGGCATACCGCGTCCCGAGGGGCCGGCTGCTCGACTACGAGATTTCGATCAAGGCCAGCGACGGGCCGGTGAAGTTCGGCGATACCAAGGAAGGCACGTTCGGGCTTCGGCTCGCCGATTCCATGAGCATCACGCACGGCGAGGGGCACATCCTGAATTCGGAGGGCGAGCGGGACCGCGACGCCTGGGGCAAGCGCGCCGAGTGGTGCGATTACTCCGGTCCGGTGGCGGACAAGGTGGTCGGCGTGGCCATTTTTGACCATCCCGATAATCTTCGTCATCCGACCTACTGGCACGTGCGCGACTACGGCCTGTTCGCCGCCAATCCCTTTGGCGTACGCGACTTCACGGGCCAGCCAGAGGGGGAGCCGGGCGCATACACTCTCGCCAAGGGGCAAGCATTGACCTTTCGGTATCGGCTCTATCTGCACGAGGGGCCAGCGGACGTGGGAGAGCTTACAGCGCTTTACGATCAGTATGCCCACCCGCCCCAGGTGACCGTGCGCTGACGAGCGAGATTCCTTGTCAACCGGGGACCCTCGGCGACGCTAGTTGCAGTTCAGACTGCGCTCGGAGGAGCGGCCCTTCGCCGACGGCCGAAACTGTGTGGGAGGAATTCCGCATGGCCCTAAAGAACCTGCTGCCCCGTTTGCTTATCACGACCGCGGCGCTGGCTGTCAGCAGCCTGCTGGTGGCGGGCAGCGGTCGCAGCGACGCACCGGCGTCAGCAACTCAGAATCAGGAGGAGGAAATGGCCAAGCAGAAGCAAGCGGAAGAGGTTGACGTTGATTCCGTGCTGGAGCAACTTCAATCGCCCCCGCCCGAGCGCATGAAGTGGTGGAGTGACGCGCGATTCGGGATGTTCATCCATTGGGGGGTCTATGCCATTCCGGCGCGCGGCGAGTGGGTGATGCACTCTGAGAAGATTCCCGCCGCGGAGTACGCGCATTTCGCCGACCAGTTCAAGCCCAGTCGCTACAATTCGCGCGAATGGGTCGCCTTGGCGAAGGAAGCGGGGATGAAGTACATGGTGCTGACCTCGCGGCACCACGACGGCTTCAGCCTCTTTGACAGCAAGGTCTCGGATTTCACCGCGCCCAAGACCGCCGCCGGGCGCGATCTGATCCGCGCGTACGTGGACGCGTGCCACAAGGCGGGCATGAAAGTCGGGTTCTACTACTCGCTGCTCGATTGGCGGTATCAGGCATACTGGGAGGGGCCGGAGAAGGATCCGCAGGCTTGGGCCGAGTTGATCAAGTACGTGCACTCCCAGGTGCGCGAGCTGATGACCAACTACGGCAAGATAGACATCCTGTGGTATGACGGCGGGTGGCCCCATGATGCGAACGCCTGGCAGTCGAAGAAACTCAATGCCATGGTGCGGCGGTTGCAGCCGCATATCATCATCAACAACCGCTCGCAGCTTCCTGAGGACCTCGACACCCCGGAGCAGAAAATCGAAGCCTCGCAGCGGCCCTGGGAATCGTGCATGACGATGAACGACAACTGGGGATACGTTCCGGGAAATGACAAGTACAAATCCACGGCGACGCTAATCCAAAACCTGGTGCGCTGCGTCAGCGGCGGCGGGAACTACCTGCTCAACGTGGGGCCGAAGGCTGACGGGACCTTTCCGGCGATGGCGGTGATGCGGCTGAAGCAGATCGGCCGCTGGATGAAGAACAACAGCGAATCCATTTATGGCGCAGGGCCGGCGCCGTTCGCCCCCGACCAAGCGATGGGCCTGACCACCGCGAAGGGCAACACCGTTTATCTCCACGTCTTAAAATGGCCGGGCGAGGAGATTGCGATTTCCGGGGTCAACGTCCGGGTCACGTCGGCGAAGCTGTTGGCCAGCGGCGAGCGCGTCAGCGTCAAGCAGGAGGGCGAGCGGGTGATGCTTTGCGACCTGCCGAAGCGCGCGCCCGACCCGTGGGACAGCGTGATCGCGATCAAGATCAAGCAGTAGGCGCCCCGAGTCTGCCGTCAGGAGCGTAACGCAGAAGCGCTTTCGCCACGCGCAATGCTAGTCTGCGAGCGGATGCTCGCGTGGCAGGTTGCCAGCGGCGGCGCCCAGCGCCACTGCGTACAGCTCCCGCAAGGCTTCGAGCACAGCCATCGCGGGTGGGAGGCATGACATCGCGCGTCCATGCTTTTCGGCTACGACCGCGGTGTGCCAATCGGCGGCGCGCGCATCCACGTCACTCATCGCCTGCGCCAGTTGCGCATCCTCCGCGTGCAGCCCGCGCAGCAGCAAGATACTGGCAAGCCGATCCAGATCCCACCTGACCTCTTCGTACAGGTCGCAAACCGCGCCCTGGTAGTGATCGGGCTCCAAGCCCTTCAACTGCTTGACCAGGGAATCAAGCGCGTGCAAGGTCTCGGACTGGGGCCGGTGACGTCCGCCCGCGATCATCGCGAGCCGCCCTTGGTCTGGAATCTTGAGAAACGCCAGGTATTCCGAGGCGATGTCGGCCACATGCCGGGTCACCGCCGCTGCGACGTGCTCCTTGACCAATTGCCACTCCCGCTGCCGGTGCCACTCCACGATCCAGCCCACCACGAGCACAGCCGCCAGGATGCCCATCGCGAGGCCGATCATCTCGCTGGGCAGATTGCCTTTCAGGTCATTCCACCGGCCCTGTTGGTCATGCAAGTACGCGCCCACGCCGAAAAACATGACCGCGCCCGCAACAGTGATGGCAGCGATCCACCGCACCGTGCTCCGGGCTTTACCCCGATTGATCATGACCTTAGCCCTTGCCGCCCTGCCAACGGCGGCCTTGAACCGCTTTCCGTCACAGCTCCGCCGCGCCCTCTGCGCGCTCGATCTCGCGGCGGAACTCGGCGGGAATCTCGAGTTTCGCCGTGCCCGCGCCGCAGCGGTCAATGCTGTCCGCGACATTGCGCAGCGCCAGGTAGGGCAGGGTGATGAAGACCACGTCCTCGGGGAACTTCTCCATCCTGCGCGCGGTGACGTCGCCGAAGGTCACGTTCACCCGCCCGGTCACCAGCGGATAGGTCACCGCGGAGCGGCACAGCGACCCGGTGGGATCGCAGCGCATCGGCGCGCCATCGAGATAATAGGCGAGGTTGATGAGCCGCGCGGCCTGCCACCCGTTGCACAGGAACACGGTGACATCCGGCGGCAGTGGCGCCTTCTCCAACGGCGCGAAGACGATATAATCCGCGGTGGCGAATGGCGGTTTGGCCTCGGTCATGGCCCCGGCGCGCAGGATGCACGAGGGAGAAGCGAACAACTTCTCGCCGTTTACCAGGAAATCGCGCAGTGCTCGCCCGCGCTCGGGGTGCTGCGCTTGCAGCCCCAGGTACTGCGAGCCGCCCGGGCAGCGTGAGGTCTCAGCGGTCAAGATAAACTCTGCCCCGGCCGCCACATCTCTAAGCAGCCCGCAGACGCTGCACTTGCGCTGGCCTGGCTGCTTGGGCGCCTTATCCGTGTACGTGATCGCGACCGGACTTCCCGCAAGCGCGAGCACCTCCTTCAGTGTCCGTCCCCAGGCTTGCCATTGCATGAAAGCGCCTCCTTTCGACACAGGAATTGCGGCGGAATCGCCTCCCGCCGCGCCTAATCCACAAACTGAAACGCATATAGCTTCGCGTCGCGCATGACAAAGTGAAGCTGCACCGGCTTGCCCGCGACCGCACTCACGTCATCCCGGCCCTGCCAGGTGACCGTCTTCGCGATGAAGTTGCCCTTGATCGCGTCAGCCTCGGCAAGTGAGAATCCGGGTACTGGCTTGCCGTCAGCGCGCAGGATTTCCACCTGCGCCGAGCCGGCGACGCTCGCATCCAGGTTGAGTTCCAAGCGTTTTCCGGCGAATACCACCGGCACCGTCGTCAGCTCGCCGCCCCCATACGCGGCATCGGCCGAGACAAAACCATCGAGCCGCTGCACGACGCGCGAGATGACGCCCTTGAACCTGTCGGTAGCCATATTGTAGGCGCCGTGGGTGAAGTCATAGCCCTCGTAGTACTGCCACAGCTCCGCCCCGCGGCGAATGAACCCGGTCGTCATGTACATCGCGCTGTCATCAAAGTTGCCTTTGACGCCGAGGCCGATGTACGGCTTGCGATCTGGCCGGGTGAAGTGAATCCCGTCGCGGCTCACCGCCAGGCGGATGTCAAGCGGCCCGTCGTTGCCGTGCTTGCCGACCGGCGGCTCAGGGTAGTGGAAATAGGCGCTGGGGAAGATCAGATAGATGTCCTGCGCGAACGGGTACTTGACCGCGGCGTTAGTGTAGAAATCCACGTCCGGCGGATCTTGCTCATCGTAGCCGAAGACCACCTGCTCGTTGCCGAAGTTCGCCAGGTCATCGAACTCGCAGCGCCCGACCATGCGCATCGGGGTCCAGGTGCGGATGTAGGCCACATAGCGGCCGATGCGATCATCCCAGAAGGCGACGTTGCCGGTATCGCTGTTGCGAAACGATGGCTTGTCGCTGATAGGCCGCCAATACAGCCCGTCCGCCGAAGCAAAGACATAGGTTCCCGCGCCCCCCGGACCGCCATAGCTGCAGACCATCTTGTAGCGCGCATCAGGCGCGCACTTGGGGTTGGCGTCCACAAAGACACAGCCTGGCTCGTGGTTACGCCCCTCAAGCGGAAACACGATATTGTTATCCTTCGAGCCCCGGAACTCGACGATACCTAGGGACGGCTTCTCCCAGCGGACGCCGTCAGTGGAGGTCGCATAGCACAGCCACCTGCTTTCGTCGTTGGCGATGGCGTCATACCACATCTTATAGATGCCTTGATCCTCCAGCACCGAGTTGTAGGCGCACACAGCGTAACCTTCCCACTCCCGATCGGGAATGATGCATTTCTCGCCGGTCTTGCGCGGCGGGTTCATGGTGAGCGCGATCCCGTGGCTGGTGGCGATAAGCGCGCCGTCAACAAAAAGCTGCTTTGCGGAACCGATGTTCATCGGTGTTGCCTTTCCGGTCGCGCCGCAAATCACCAGACTCGCGGCGGCGAACAAGATACGCGACGCGATTTTCATCTCGAGTCTCTTTTGGAGCATGGCTGTTCTTCGCCGCCGGGGCCAATACCTGCCGCTCCGGGTATCCGCAATGCCGCGGTCGCTCTCGCCACCAAGACTCGCGGCAGGGGCGCAGGGGCGACGCACGGAACTACGCTGGCTGAGCCAGGCGAGTGCCCGATGCCGAGGCCCGATTTCCCGGCTTGACGGTCATCGCTCCCAGCCCATGAGGAGGATTTATGGAACCAACAGGCAGAACGCGGCGAGAACTCTTGCGCGACGCAGCGGTGGTGGCAGCCGGCGGCGCAATGGCAGCCTCGGGGGGGAGCGCCGCCTTCGCGCGCGGGCCTGTGGAGCGCGGCCAGGGCCCGCGGCTCAAGTTGAGTTGTGCCGCATATTCCTATCGCCGCTATCTTACCGGGGATAGCCCGGCTATGACCGTCGAGGGCTTCGTCGAAGCCTGCGCGGCGGCAAACCTGGACGGAGTGGAACTCACCGGCTACTACTTCCCACAGCCAATCACCGACGACTACTTGCACCGCCTCAAGCGCAAATGTTACCTGCTTGGGCTGGATATCTCCGGCACCGGGCACCGCAATGACTTCTGCCAGCCGCCGGGGCCGGAGCGCGACAAGGACATCGCGTGGGTCAAGCAATGGTTGGAGTACGCGGCGACGCTGGGGGCTCCGTTCTGCCGGATCTATGCGGGCAAAGTGTATGACGGCCAGACCTACGAGGACACGCTCAAGTGGTGCATCGAGGCGATTCAGGAGGTAAGCGAGTACGGAGGCACGCGCGGCGTCATGTGCGGCCTGGAGACCCACGGCGGCATTACCGCCACCGGCGAGCAGACCCTACGCATCATCGAGGGCGTGAAGAGCGACTGGTTCGGGCTGAACCTCGACATCGCGAATTTCAATACCGAGGATCCGTACGCCGATGCCGCCCTGCTTGCGAAATACGCGATAACCGTACATCTCAAGACCGAGGTGCAGCCAGCCGGCAAAGACAAGCAGCCAATGGATTTCCAGCGCGTGATTGACATCATGCGCAGCGTAGATTACCGGGGCTACCTTACCATCGAGCACGAGGCCGCCGAGGATCCCGCCGAAGCCGTCCCGCGCTGCGTGAAGATACTGCGCGGGCTCTTGGGGTGAGACGAGGCCGTCGCAGGGCTTGCAGTCACTTCGGGTGTTGTTCGCGGAGAGTGGGGATCGCAGTTCAACTCCGTGCTCAACGCCGACGGAGGAGTGCACTGGGCGCGGGGTCGCCTGACCCCGCGATTCGCGGCTCGCCAGAGGCGAGTCAACTTCAGCGCTTGCCCGCCGCAGGCGGGAAGCCGCGCCCGCTTCGAGCGCGCGGCTGCGTCCCGCACCCGCTGAAAACGAACACACCCGTCACTTCGTCGAATTGCGTGGGATTCACCCAAGACGTAGCAGCCCGGCCACGGTCCCGCCGAAGATGGCCGCCCGGATGTCTTGGCGAATTACGAGCGCATCGAGCACGCGCTCGTAATCTTGCGCTACCTCCCCCATTTCCTCGATGGGCACGTCGGAGCCGAAAACAATCTTCTGCCATGCCGGCCGCCCGAGGGGATCGCGGTAGCGGCTGGTCTCGGTCCACCACAGCAACTTCGCCAGGTCTCGGGCGCTGCGGTACTTGAGGGTGGAACCGCTCAGGTCCCAGTAGAGATTCGGGTTCCAGCGGGCGGCCATCGCGGCCTCGTCATACCACGGGTTGCCGAAATGGGCGCCGATGATGTTGAGCTCTGGCATCTGGCGCGCGATGGTATCGAGGTAGATGGGGCGCATGCGGTCATTGTTGACATCGTGCACGCGGTCAATCGGCGCCGGCGACCGCGACACGATGCCGGTATGGAAAAGGCACAGCATGCCGAGCTGGGCCGCCGCGTCATAGACCGGATAGAGACGCTGGTCATCGTAGTTCGCGGGCGGGCCGATGAGCTTTAGCGCCCGAAACCCTCGTTGGTGAAACGTCTTCACATCGGCTGCTCCCTGCGCCGCGAGGTCGAGATATGCCGCGCCGATTATCCGATCCGGGTAGCGTTGGACCGCGGCGGCCACCGCCTCGTTACCTGCCTGATCGCCATAGGTCACGAAACCGTTGAGCAGCGCGCGATCGAAGCCGACGCGATCCATCTCCGCGACCAGCTTGTCCGCGTAGCCTTGCTCAAGGCTCACGTGCACATGCGCATCTATCCGCATGATGTCTCCCCGCAGCGTTCGCTGATCTGAGATGCTCGGCAAGCTACAATTCGAGGCGCAGCCCCACCTTTGCCGCGAGGCCTTTCAGTTCCTCGACCAGCTCCGGCGAAAGCGGGATGCCGGCGCGCGAGCGTTCCTGCGCGGTCTCGTGCTCGCGTTGGCCCGGCAGCAGAACCCGATCCGCCCCTTCCGCGGTGGGGGTGCTGCGAATCAAACGAATCACTTCGTCCATCCGGCGCGTGTATTCCTCCAATGGCGAGAATTGATTCACGCGCAGGGCCATCATGAGGAAGGAGTTGTTGCCGGCACGCGAGACATCGCCATAGGGGTACGTGATATCGGTATCGAAGGCTCCGCCCGCGAGCAGGCCTGTGAGCAGCGCGATGGATAACGCCAGGCCGTAACCCTTGTGGCCAGCGATGGGCACCAGGAAGCCGCCATCCAGCACCGCCGCCGGATCGCGCGTCGGCCGGCCTCGGTGATCCAGAAAGCTCTCCGGCGGCAGCAGCTCGCCGCGCAGCTTTGCTTCGATTAGCGCGCCCCAGGGCGCGACGCTGGTGGCGGCATCGAAGATGACCGGCGGCTCGTCCCCCGAGGGAAACGCGAAAGCGATGGGGCTGTTGCCAACCCGCGCCGCGCGCCCGCCGGGAGGTGGCATGGAGGCGACAACATTGGCCATGCAAATGCCGATCATGCCTTCGCGCAGCGGCCGCTGCGCGTAATACGCCGCCGCGCCGAAGTGGTTGGCATTGCGAATCGCCGCCGCGCCGATGCCGGAATCGCGCGCCTTGGTGATCGCCAGGTCCATCGCCTTCACTCCTGCGACCGGGCCAAAAGCATTGTCAGCATCGAGCAGCGCGGTGGTTGGAGATTCGCAAATGACCTTGATTTGCGCGCGAGGGTTGTCGCCGCCGGCGGCGATTCGCTGGAGATAGAACTTGAGGCGGATGACGCCGTGGGTGTCAACGCCGCGCAGGTTGGCATAGACGAGGCAGTCGGCGATCAGCGCCGCCTCTTGCGCACGGACGCCGGCGGCCTTCAAGATATCCGCGCAGCTTTGTCGGAGCTTGTCCGCACAGATGCAGGTGGGAGCAGTCATCGGGAATCCGTCGCGCCGCGGCCAGCGCCGCACACGCGGGCGATTGTATCCCATGCCGGGCGAGAGGTCAATGCGGGGGAAGTTGAGGGTGTCGCGCCCTCCTGGGTGCGAACGAGTTTCGTCAGTTTCGGATGCGCAGCCACATGGAGCGGCTAAGCCTTCGGCCGCCGTGGCGGCCCCGAAGCATTCGGGGCCTAGCCACACAGCCGCCCTGGGCTGTGTCCGGTCCGGACCACGCCCGAGGGCGGGCGTGCCACATTGTGGGGGGCGGATTCAGCCCCTGTAATCTCCCCACCGGGTTTCCCTCACTCTCCGCTCACACACCCCGGGGCCGGGCCGCTTGCGCGCTGCGGGTCGCTGTGCTACCATCGCGCCGGCAAAGAAGAATCATCGCCGGCGCTTGCCCTGCGGTGTTGTTTGAGCGTCGGGATGGGACCCTAACTGCAATACCGTTCATTCAGGGCCGAAGGATGTCATTCTGAGCCTTGGCGAAGAATCTTGGGGCGGAATGTTCTCCACGGCAAGATCCCTTCGCTTTGCTCAGGGCGGGCTCTTCGCGTTCCTCAGGATGACAGTTGCCCTGGCTAAACGAACAGTATTGACCCTAACTGCGAGCCAGCGAATGCGTTTGCCAACACTGTGGGGGACAGGGTGTGACCTCGAACAGTGGGAATGGGCTGGAGGATGTGGGACAGGCGCCCCATTCGACAAGCTCAGAGCCTGCCCTGAGCGCAGAGAAGGGGCAAGCCTCGCCTGTCATCCCCGGCGCCGCTGTAGCGGCGCCGCCACAGCGGAGGGCCGCTGTGCCACATAAGAGTGCGCTGCATACCGACCAACGAAAAAAGGTCACACCGTGGGGGACATGAAGCGATGCCTGAACCTTCAACCGCGCAACCTGCCGCCAAATGCCCCGTGATGATGCAGGGCCGCAAGCACTGCGGGCGAGAGCCGATTGATGACCAGGGGCTGTGCATCTGCCACTCCGAAAAGCCCGACAAGGATACCGCAGCTTTCCAGCGCGAAATCAAAGCCATGCTGGCCCGCAAGGACTATGACTTCATCTGGTTTGTCTTCCCGGGTGACGCGGATTTCAGGGACACGGTTTTCGACGGGCCGGTCTTGTTTGCGGGCGCGACGTTCCAGGGCGCGGCGGACTTCGGCGGCGCGATGTTCCAGGGCGGGGCGGACTTCGGGTGGGCGACGTTCCAGGGCGAGGCGCGCTTCATCAAGACGACGTTCCAGGGCGGGGCGAGCTTCTACCGGGCAAGGTTCCAGGGCTGGGCGGACTTCGGGTGGGCGACGTTCCAGGGCGAGGCGCGGTTCTCCGGACACGAAGATTATTGGGTCTTCTCCCGGCAAGCGGATGCCTATTTCAGGTGGGCTCGCTTTCATCAGCCCGAAAAAGCTGTATTTCAGCATGTGTCCCTCGGCCGGACGCAATTTCTCGGAACCGATGTGCGGCAGGTGGATTTCACGGATGTGGAGTGGGCCAGGCGTTCAGGTGGCCGCTTTGCGGTCTGGGATGAACTGGCACCCGATGAGGCGAAGGACTATGCGCTGATCGGCAAGCTCTACCGGCAACTGAAGCACAACTACGAGGAGCAGCGCGACCCGATCACTGCGGGTGATTTTCACTTCGGCGAGATGGAGATGCGTCGGCTTGAGAAGCCGCCGAAGAATGCCCTCGTGCGTTTCCTGAAGCGCTATCTGTCTGCAATCGCGTTGTACCGATGGATTAGTGGTTACGGGGAGGATTACATCCAGGCGCTCGCATGCATTGTGGGCGTACTCTTGGCGTTTTCGGTGGTATTCGCCTACATTCCGCTCTTCGCTCTGCAGCCTGACTCGTCCGCCGCTGCATCAGAATCCATGCGCGGTCTCGGGTCAAGGCTGGTATACTCGGCCATGTGTTTCTTGCTGCGAGGGGATCGGCCATTGCAGCCTGTGTACCCGCCAGGGTACTACTGGTCGGTGGCGGAGGGGGTTATCGGCCCTCCTCTGATCGCCATGTTCATCCTGGCGCTGAACCGGCGGTTCAAACGGTAGCTGCTTACTCCTCTCCCTTCCAGGGAGAGGACGTCCCGATTTGTCGGGACAGGTGAGGGTGCGCCGCGTGGGTCTTCACCCTCACCCCACCTCTCCCTCCAAGAGGGAGAGGGGTTGACGGGCGTGGATCCGCAGCCAATGGTACAAGGTCGCGTCCCGTCGCCATCGGCGTTTATCGGCGGTTTCATTATCACTCATATCCCGGTGTACAACACGGCCATGGAACGCGAGATAGACGCTTTCCTTGAATACATGCGCTCGGCGCGGCAGGTGTCGGCGCACACTCTGCGCGGCTATGCGAGCGATCTCACGCAGTGCGCGGAGTTTCTGCGCCACCGCTTCGGCGTGAAGTCGTGGGAGGCTGCGGAGCCGGCTATGCTCCGGCGCTTTCTTGCCGCCCTCCATGCGCAGGAATACGAGCGGACCTCGATTTCGCGCAAGCTCTCCGCGCTGCGTTCCCTCTACAAGTACCTGTGCCGGCGCGGGGCGGCGCGCGATCCGACCGTCGGCATTCGCGCGCCCCGCGGGCACGCGAAACTGCCCGCATTCCTGTACCCGGAGGAGATTGGCGAGCTGCTGTCGGCGCCGCCGGACACGCCGCTGGGCCTGCGCGACCGCGCGCTGCTGGAGATGCTGTACGCGACCGGCATGCGGGCGAGCGAGATCGTCGGCCTGCAAATGAGCCAGGTGTTGAGCGGGGCGCCGGAGCTGCGGATCAAGGGCAAGGGAGGACGCGAACGCATCGTCCTGGTTGGATCATACGCGGCTAAAGCCCTGGACGAGTACCTGAGCAAGGGGCGGGCGGCGCTTCTGGGGGGGCGCGCGCAACGCGACGAGCCGGCGGTGTTTCTCAATCGCAATGGGACCCGCTTGAGCGATCGCGGGCTGCGGCGGATGGTGCACAAATACGTGATGCGCACGAGCGGGCGGCGCGGCATCAGCCCTCATGCCCTGCGCCACACATTTGCGACGCATCTTCTGGAGGCGGGCGCGGATTTACGGACCGTGCAGGAGCTGCTAGGGCACGCGCGCCTTGGCACCACGCAGATCTACACCCATGTGACGCGATCACGATTGAAGGAGGTTTACGACCGGGCGCATCCGCGCGCATGAATGGCGCAGGGCGAGACGGAGCGGCGGGGGGAGAGATAGTTGGCGGGGCGAGAGATAGTTGGCGGGGCGACCGATGTCGTGCCGCCCCGCCACTGCGATCCATCTACTTCTTCTTCTTGGCGGCCTTCTTGGCCGCCTTCTTCTTTGCCGTGGCCATCATATCACCTCCCTCCCTGCGCTGACCTTCGTTGCGTCTCGCAGCGCGTCATCAACTTCCATCAGCGCGCTGCTTGCCATAGCGCCAGACACGCTGACGCTGTCGGCCCCAATGACGCCGGTCGCCCAGAGAAAAGACTCTAATCGCGGCCAGCGGCTGCACCGGACAGTTCTTTTCGCACTCGCCACATCCGGTGCATGTGTGTTCATTCACTATCGGTCGCTTTTTTCCTTCTGCCATTTTCTGAATTATTGCATCATAGGGACAGACTTCATCGCAGACGAAACAGGATTGGTCGGCGGCCCACACGATGCAACTGCTGCGATCAATGATCGCTTGCCCAATGAAGATCGCAGGTTTGTCTTCAACACGTATCGGCTCGATGGCCCCGGTGGGACAAACTTGACCGCACAGATTGCATTTCTCAGAACACGATCCGATGCGCGGCACCAACACCGGCGTCCACAACCCATCAAGCCCTGCCTCCGCAAGCGCTGGCTGCAAACCGTTGGTGGGACACGCCTTGACGCATTGTTGGCAGCGCACGCAGCGATCGAGAAGCTCCGGCTCCGGCACCGAGCCAGGCGGACGTATCAACTGCGGACTTGCCGAGGGGTTGCCGATGACGGTCGGTCGCGCCGCAGGGACGGTGTGCGCCATCGCCGCCCATCCCAGCCCAAGCGCCCCGAAAGCAAGCAGGCGCCGGCGCGAAAGATCGAGTTGCGCTTCACGCCCCGCCAGGCTCAACTGCGGCACGAATCGCACTGCCTGCTCGGGACAGACCGCGGCGCACTTGTAGCACTGGATGCATTCGACCATGCGATGGGTCGTCGGATCCTCGGCGTTGATCGCGCCGGTGGAGCACTGGCGCACGCAGCGCAGGCAGGCGGTGCAGTTATCGCTGACCCGGCGGCGCAGCAGCGGAACCCGCGAAATCACCCCCAGCAGCGCCCCCAGCGGGCACAGGTTGCGGCACCAGAAGCGCTTCTCCAGGGCTCCCAGCGCGAGGATGCCGACGAATGTCGCAAGCGCGACCCATCCTAGCCGGAATACCGCCTGCTGCGGCGGCAGCAGCGCCTGGCGGGCGAAGAAGTCAACGTGGTTCTGGAGGTAGGTATAGGCGTCCTGCACCCACCCGATGCCTGCCAGCGCTTGAGCCAGCGCGCTCAAGGGACCGAAGACCGCAAGGGTAAGCGTACGCGTGAGCACAACTATGGGGTCAACAAAATATCCTAGCTGCGCGCCAAAGAGCGCACTTACTGCCACCGCCGCCAGGATATAGTACTTCCAGCGGCGGCGCTCCGTGATCGGGCGCGACTTCGTTGCGGCGAAGAACAGGCGGTCGGAGAGGTCTATCGTGGTGCCCAGCGGGCAGACCCAGCCGCAGTAGGCCCGTCCCGCGAGCAGGGTGAGGACGATCACGGGAAGCGCAAGCAGCGCCAGGCTGAGCACCCAGACTTTCGCTGCTAGCAGGGCGGTAAGAACGGTTAGTGGGTCGGTGCGGAGGAAGATGTCAACCGGCGCGGCGAGGCCAATGGGCCAGACGGTCAATGTGAAGAGTGACAAGAACGCGGCGAGGAAAAGCCCCTGCGATATCCTTCTGACTGTTGCGGCTCTAGGCTTTGACATGCTTCATCTGGACCTTGCTCAGGTCCATCTGGCCCACGCCGGCTTTGTAGGCCAGCTCGACATGCGGGACCTCCGACGGCTGGAATCCGAGCAGCGTCGCGGCGTAGGCGTCCACCGCCACCGGGTCGAAGCCGGCCACAACCTGGAGCACATCCTTGGTCCGCCCGGGGCCCTTGGGCCCGTTGGTGAGGAGAATGCGATTCGCGTCCAAGATGATAAGGTCCGGGCGCACCCCGGTCGAGAAATCAGCGATCGACTGCTGTAAGCCGACCTGGTGCCAGTACTGACGGTTCCACACGACCCCCATCATGTTCTTCATCGAAGCGGTGATCACGCTGGCGTTGTGGACCTTGGGGATGGGCGCGTTGATGAAGACGTCCGCCTCCACTATGTCGCGGATGACTTCATCGGAGGTCAGAACCTTCCCGTGCGGGATGTTGACCTTGACGTAGCCGCGCTGGTCATGCGCCGAGACCGCTTCGCCGCCAGCGCCGCGCGCCGCGGCGCCCAGGCCCGTGATGTCCCAGATAAGGCGCGGCGGCATGTCAATCATGTGCTCGACAACGAGCACGCGCGTCGCGCCCTGCTCCTTACACATCTTGATGAGCGCGCTTACGACCTCGGGATGGGTAGTCGCAGCTTGCGCAGGCGACCGCTGCCAGGCAGCGTTCGGCTTAATGACCACGGTATCGCCCCGCTTGACAAACCGTCCCATGCCGCCCAGCTCGCTGACCGCCGCCCTTACGCGGTCCTCGATCTTGCGCCCTGCGGCGATCACCAGCATCGGCTTCGCCCCCATCACGTGCTCGGGCACACGCGGCCCTGCGGCGCCGGAGATACGGGCGCCGCGGCCGCCTCGGGGCCCACAACCGCCGATCAGCGCCGCCGCGCCAACAGTCACGGCGCCGCGAAGAAACTCCCTTCTGCCGAGCTTATCAGCCAATGTTCTTGACCTCTGTCATTTGTGACTGCGCCTCATCCCGTGCTCTGATTACGCGTCACACTTTGATCTCGATGAGTTCGATCTGGTCGCGACGGGCCACCCCCAGGCCAAGCGCTGCGGCGGTCGCGATATACTTCGGCTCGCGGCCGGAATCCGCAAGCGATGGCACGCCGATCTCGCGCCGCCGGCGCTCGATGAGCTCCCATCCGATGAAGTCAATCGCCACCGGGTCGAACCCCAGGAGGAGGGCCTTCTCGTCCCACAGATAATCAGGGGAGGCAAACCCCGGCCCCCCGTGGCATACCGCCTGAATGGCGTCGCACACGATAAGCCGTGTCTTGTCGCGGATGAGAGGCAAGTCGTTGAGGTCGGCGAGATAAGGGTCGCAGTGATTGGCGTGATGCGCGCCAGGGTTGTTGCAGGTGCCGTAGTGATTCTTAAGGGCGTTGGTGACGCCAGCGTTGTCGTGATCCTTGAGGATGGGCAGGTTGATCAAGGCCATGGTGTGATCGGCAAGAATGCGCGAGATTCGTCCGCGGAAGGAACGATGCTCGATCTCATCGGTGTAATCGCCATCAGTGCCGTAGCACTTGATGCCTGCGCTGTTGGGGTTGAGGGTGAAGCCCACCTCTTGCAGCTCGCGGCCACTGCGGTCCCAGATGATGATGTTATCCGCCGCCACGCCAGCCATCTGGGCGCTCGCGGCCACGGCGTTGGCCAGCTCCGGGCGGCTGGAGCAGCGCGGCCCGCCAAGGCAATTGACTTTGATGCTCACCAGGTCCTCCGGCTTCAACACCTTCGCCCACGCTTTGATGGCCGAGGGTTGTCCGGTGAGGGCCTTCATACCCTGGCCCAGCATATCGGTGAGCAAGCTCTGATCCGGCTGGGGCCGGCCATCGAATGGCCCCAGGGACGGCGAACGGACGATCACAACCTTGGATCGGGAGCCCGCGGGCGACCCCTTGTCAGCGCTCGCGCGCCTGACGAACCGTCCGAGGCCGTAGGCACCGGCGCCGGTTGCCACAAGTCGTCGCAGGAATTCACGACGGCTGGAAATCGTACCCAAGTCAGCACCTCCATCGCTCTATGTCGGACGCCTGTCAATCCGGGCGCGAAGACATCACCGGACGAACACAAATTCCTTATACCCAACTATTCTAGCACGGTTAAGCAAAAGCCAAGTGCAAGAATCGCGCGATTATTGAATCTTGCCACGCAAGAGGAACACCGCGCACACTGAAACGAGGGTGTTTTCAGGCTTTGATTGTTCCATGAGCCGTGCAAGCATCAATAGCCGCCATCAAGATAAGGCGCGAGGTCGAACCTCCGCGCCCGGCTCGACCTCGCTGTCCCATCCTGAACCCTCGGCTGCACCTCGCTCGCAGCTTACTTGCTGAAGAAAAGATCCCCAAGCTTCATCGCGAGCGCGATATCGCCGTCAATCTGAAGCTTACCGGTCATGAAGGCTGCCGTGGGATCCAGCTCGCCCGCGACAATGGCCGCCATGTCCGGCGCCGCAACCGTCACCGTCAGGTCTGCCTTCTCGGGCTTGACCTTCTCGACCTTGCACTCGCGATTGGCGACCGCGACTGCATAGTCGCCGCCCCCCTCGCCGGTGACCTTGAAGTAGTAAACCGCCTTCAAGTCACCCGCCGCGTCGGCCTTGAATTGCTTGGGCAAGGCCAGGAACCACTGGTCGAGGGATCCGGCCGCGGCGACCGGCCCCGCCGGTGCCTGGGGATTGACCGCCTCGATCAAGGGGCGCAGGGCCTCCACCAGCAGCAGGCCCATCTCCGGACCCACCGACATGCTCGTCTCGTACTCATAGAGCTTGAGGCCGTAGTCCTCGCGCGACATGATGTAGCCGAGCTCGTCCTGGGTGATGCCGAAGATGAATCTGACCTCGCCCGTCATCCAGCGCTTAAGCAGGAAGCCGATGTTAGGGAACGCCTCGCCGGGGACGGTGGCGAACTCGGCGCGGCCAATGGCGCCGGCAGCGACTTCGGTCTTGACCTTGCCGTCCTCGCGAATATCGGGCAGGACGCCGGCCGAGAACGCGGCCTCGAATCGCGCATTGCCCAGGGGCGCGCGCAGGATGCTCGACCGCAATACGATGGCGGAATCCGGCACTGCATTAGCCGCCGCCAGCACCTCCAACGCCTTGTCGGCGATAGCGTTGCCAATGCGGGCAGCATCGTCCCAGTTGTCCTTGCCTTTGTCGTAGATGTTCTCGATATTGGCAGTGATCATCCCGCCTTGGGCGCCGTTGATAAACAGCGCTACTCCCCCAGCCTTCTCCTCGATCCGTTGATAGAGCCAGTTCGGGAAGTCTGCGGTGATTTGGTTGTTATTCATGATCTCGGGGTGGCACGCGAAGTTGACCAGGGTGGCGATGGGCTTGCCATCCTCCCCCGCTACCTGGAGCGCAGCCAGCCCGGTGTCCAAGATCTCGGCCACGTTAATGTTCTTGGATACGCCCGGCAGGTCCCCCGCCGCATATCGGAGCCCCGCGGGGGCCATGCCGGCCGCAGCCTGCTCGATAACCTGCGCAACGGTCTTGATCACGGAATCCACGTAATCTTTGTCAACCCCGGACTGGCCCTCCGCCGGCCCCCACAGGCCAATGACGTCGGGCCCGGAGTGCACATGAGTGGCGGCGATGATTATGGCGTCCGCCGGCACCGCCTTCACCATCTCGCGCACGCGCTGCACATAGATACTGGGAAAGCCAAGCAGGTCCACCGAAGCGATAGCCAACATCTGGTCGCCGCTCTTGAGCACCACTGCGCGCGCCCACAGGTCATCGTGCACGCCGACACTGCGGCGGTTATTATCGTAGCCCGCCATCCACGCCGGCCCTTGGGGCGTGATCTTCGCCTTGGCCGCCCCCGCCACAAGCGCCCCCTGCGCCTGGGCCGGGCCCGCGCCGACCACGCTCATCACCAGGAATACTGCAATCGCACACAGAATCACCGACGACAACACCTTGCTGCACATGTTCGCGCCTCCTTTCGCGGCCGCTTGCGCCCGCTGGCTATTTCATTCGTCGCCGCCGCCGCCGCACCTTCCGCTTTCGAGGAAGGCGTTGCGCAAGTGCCGCAGAATTGCGGCGCAAACACCAGCCGGAGGTCGCAATGAGAATGAAGCCGGGGCTGTGGACGGTAATCTTGGTGCTGGTCACGCTGGGGAGCTGCGGGGCAGGAACGATTGACGATCTCTATCACCTGCGCGAGGCGCACAGCGCCCGGATGTCAAGCTACGACCGCTCGGGGGGAAACGCCGATGCGCGGCCGATCGCTCCGGGCGCGACGCTGACGCTCGCGGAGCTGCAAGGGCCAGGCTGCATCCGCCACATCTGGGTGACCATCGCCAGCGGCGAGGACGCCTTCCTGCGCAAGCTCGCCCTTCGCATGTACTGGGATGGCGAGGAGAACCCCAGCGTGGAAGCGCCCGTCGGTGACTTCTTCGGAGTCGGCCACGGCATCGTCACCCACTACATCAGCCTGCCCCTGGCGATGATCACTTCTCGCGGCTTCAACTGTTATTTCCCGATGCCGTTCAACAAGTCGGCGCGGATCACCGTCACCAATGACGGCCAGCAGCCCGTTGGCGCGTTCTACTACCACGTGGATTATGAGACCTACGACCGCCCGCTCGGCCCTGACGTCGCCTATTTCCATGCCCGCTGGCATCGTGAGAATCCTACCACGGCCACCGACGGCAGCCCTAACACCACCGGCGCCGACAACTATGTCATCCTCGAGGCGCGCGGCCGCGGGCATTACGTCGGCTGCAACTACAGCGTCCATCAGCTCTCCGGCGGCTGGTGGGGCGAGGGCGATGACATGATGTTCATTGACGGCGAGCAGACGCCCTCGATCATCGGCACCGGCTCCGAGGACTACTTCAACTCCGCCTGGGGATTCGCGCATGAGTACGCCGGCAACTTCCTCGGCTGCACGGTGGTCGGGCGCGGTGAGGAGCTGGCCGACAAGACCTGTGTCTATCGCTATCACATCCTCGACCCGGTGCACTTCAGCAAGTCCATCCGCGTCACCATCGAGCACGGTCACGCCAACGACCGCTCCGATGACGTGTCGAGCCAGGCCTACTGGTATCAGACGGAGCCACACTACAACTGGTCGCCGCTGCCGCCGGTCGCGGAGCGCGTCCCGCGGACGGCGCGACAACCCAAGGTGGTGGCGGGGGCGATCGAAGGGGAAAGCCTGGTGCCTGCGGCTCGCGCCGAAGGCGGTGAGGTCAGCGCCCAGCCGATGGCGGCCTTTGGCTACGACTGGAGCGGTGATGCGCAATTGTGGTACCGTGCCGGCGCACCGGGCGGATTCGTCGCGGTGCGAGTTCACGTTGACACGGAAAGTGACTACGAGGTCGCGGGGCACTTCACCAAGGCTCGGGATTATGGAGTATTTCAACTGGAGATTGACGGCAAGCCCCTGGGGCAACCGTTCGACGGATACAACGATGGGGTCATCGCCAGCCCGGAGATTTCATTTGGCAAGGTGCACTTGGCGGCGGGCGACCACGAATTCCGGTTCGAGGTGACGGGGAAAAACGCCGGGGCTGTCGGCTGCATGATCGGTGTTGACTACCTGCTGTTGAAGCCAATGTAGGCGCGGCCCGGCGGCGATCCAACGCGTTCACGAGGCCTTGGTCAGTTCGGCGGCTAGCAATTCGGGAAGGCGGTCGCGATTTGCGGTGGTGATGGCGACGGTTTCGACATCGGGGCGCCGTTTGAGTGCATCCACGAATGGGTGCGGCTTGGTCATGGCGGTGGCAAGGACGCGCAGCGGGCCGCCGATGGCCGTCGTCACCGCGTCGCGGAACTCCGCAGAGAACAGCTCCATCTTGCCAATCTCGTCTATAACCAGGATTGCCGCTGGGCGCGCCTCGCGCAGCGCGCGGCGTATTTCGGCGACCGCGATGCGGTTGACGGCCTCGACATCCACCCCATACTTGGAGACGGACGGCCCGCCCTTGAAGCCGACGTGAGCCATGATCGCCCGGTCCCCTGACAGTGACTCGATGTCGAAGCCGATGCGCGCGCCTCTCTCGCGGATCTCGCCGGTCCAGAACCCGAAGATCTCGGCGCCCCGGTCGCGCAAGAGCTCTGCCGTGCGGCGCGCGACCGTGGTCTTGCCGCATCCGGGCGCGCCGACGAGCAGGAGGTGACGCTTGATCATGCTTGCAGCCTTGACCGCACCTTTCGCCGCGCCCGCGCAGACACCTATGCGCGCCTCGCGGCAGGAGGGGAAATTGCCGTTGCGTAGAACAAACCGTCACAGGAATCGCGCGCTTCCATGAGCGAGACTCCAACCACAATCGGCGTTATCGGCACCGGAGGCATCTCCCGCGCTCACATGCACGCCTATGCGGCGGATAGCCGCGCGCGGCTGGTGGGCATGGCCGACATTGATCTTGAGCGCGCCCAGCTAGCGGCCGCGGAATTCGGGGGGCATGCCTACAGCGACTACGAGGCAATGCTCGATAGCGAGCGGCCTGACGCAGTCAGCATCTGCACCCCTCCGGTTGTGCACCAGGCGGCCGCACTTGCATGTATCAACCGCGGCGTTCGGGTATTCTGCGAGAAGCCCCTGGCCTATTCGGCAGCCGAGGCGGGCGAGATGGTGCAGGCGGCGCGGGACCGCGGCGTCCTGCTGATGACGGCATTTTGCCACCGTTTCCACGAGCCGGTGATGAAGGCGAAAGCCCTTGTCGCCCGCGGGCGGCTGGGGCGGATCCTGATGTACCGCAACCGCTTTGGTGGAAGAATAGCCATGGAGGGGACCTGGTTCGGGCGGAAGGCGGTCGCCGGCGGCGGGACACTCCTGGATACCTCGATCCACAGCGCAGACCTTTTCCGCTTTCTGGTGGGCGAGGTGGTAGAGGTTACCGCGACCGCCAACACCCTGGCGCAGCGCGTAGATGTCGAGGATTCGGCGGCGATGCTGCTGACAGCCGCGGGCGGCGCCATCGGAGTCATCGAGGCGAGCTGGGTGACGCCCTATGGTGTTAACGTTATCGAGATCTACGGCGAAAAGGGCGCGGCGATCGTGGACTACGACCACAACGCCCTGCGCTATCGCCTGGATGGCATGAAAGGGTGGCGAACGGTGAAGCCGAAGGGCCCGGATCGTTTCACCCTGGAGATTCGCCACTTTCTCGACTGCGTCCGGGGCGAAAGCCAACCCCAGGTGACTGGCGAAGACGGCTTGAAGGCGCAGCTCGTAATCGAGGCGGCTTACCGGTCTGCCGCCGAAGGCGTCCGCGTCAAGCTATGAGCCGGATGATCTAGCTGAAGATGCGCGCGCGTTCACGCGAAGTGCGGGCACACAGGGCCGCGACAGCTATCGCCGCGGGTCTTGTGCGGTTGCCGCATTCCGTGCTCCCATTAGCTGCTTCCCCCGACATCGCGCGCCTGGCCCCGGCTGCCGTCTCCAGGCGCGCATTCCACTACCGCTGGATCAGGAGGTAAGACAGGACATGGCGTTCTGCCCGGGGTGTGGGTACGAATTCCGTGAGGGCCTCAGACGATGCCCGGACTGCGATATGGACCTGGTGGCAAGCCTGGATGAGGCTGACGGCCGCCGCGCCCGGCGCCTGCGCGGTGGCAGGACGGTGAGTATCTTTACCTCGACCCGAGCCGCGGTCGAGATGCTCGCTGACATGCTCAACCAGGAGGGGATCCCGGGCATCGTCAAGCCGGCGAGCACATCGCTCGCCACGGAAGTCATGGTCCCGTCGCAGGCGCAGTTCGCCGAACTCCACGTGCTAGCGCAGGATGCCAATGCCCAGCGCGAGTTGATTGAGGATCTCATTGCTGAGATCACCGGCGCCGAGATCCCCGACTAGCCTCCGCCGGCAGCGCCCCGCCCAGCGCCCAGGGAACCACCCGGCCTTGCTCTCGCGTGCGCCGCGCCGGTCCCTACTCGAGCAGTGCCCGAATGACTCCCTCTAGCTTCCGCAGCTCGGCTGGCCGCTGGAGCACATCCCCCTTCTCGCAGGCGTAGATTCGAGCCTTGTGCACCACTTTCGCCCCGTAGCACGCCAGCCAGCTTTCAATCGCCTGCTCGTGGCTCTCGAAGCCGCTGTCGGTGGCGACGCTGATGATCGCCGCGCGCTTGCCAGCGAAGATGGCGCGACTGGTGTACCATCCATGAGAGCGATCCATCAGGTCTTTCATTACCCCGGGCGGGCTGTGCCAGTAAACGGGCGAGCCGATGACCATGATCTCGGCTGCGAAAAGACATGCCATGATCTCATCGAGGTCATCGCCCTCCAGGGCGCAGCGCCCCAGCGTCATGCACTGACGGCACCCGACACAATGCTTCAGAGAAAAGTCGGCCGCGCGGATGAAGTTGACATCCTGGCCGGTGTTTGCGCCGATAGCCTGGATCGCACGGCGCACCAGAATATCGGTATTGCCGCCTGCCCGAGGGCTGCCTGATAGCCCGAGAATAGGATTACCCATTGTCACCCCTCCGCTTGTCCGCCGACAACCTACGAAGGAATAGCGTATCCCGGCAGGTTCAGATGCCGCACCGCCAGCGGCGCGGGCCCGTCCGTGATGCCGAAATAGTTGCGGTACGCGTTCACCGTGGCCTCGAAGTTGGCGGGCCGGACCCCCTCGTGGATGCAGTTGCTGCTCATCAGGATGTGCCCGCCGTCGCCCCAACCAGCCTCGATGCAATCCACGGTGGCGCGCTCCACCTCGTGCGGCGAGGCGCCGGTCAGCAGCCAGCGAACATCAATGTTGCCAATGAACGTGATGCGAGCGCCATATCTCTGTTTCAAGCGACGCAGGTCCATTCCCGCGGCGAAGTCTATCTCCTCGAACCCATCTACGCCTGATTCCAGGAGCAGCACATCGAGCAGTGACCACAGGTTGCCATCCGATGCGGTGGTGCACCATACGCCCAAGGAATGGCATAGCTCGGCCTGCTCGCGGAGGTGCGGAAGAATGAACCTCCGGTAATGCGCGGGCGATATGAGCGGCCCGCTGTCAGCGGCAAGGTCGCCGCCGAGCCCCACGATGTCGGCGCCCGAGGCAACATAGTTCGGGATCAGCGACAGCGCGTTCTCGGAACACCTGCGATAGTAGCGGTGCAGCAGATGGGGCCGGTCGTGGAACCACGCGAACATGTAGCGCGGCAGCGTGCACACCGGCATCGTGTACACCGATACGAAGATGGCGGGATCGAGGCCGCGCTGCGCGAGCAGCTCGCGGGCGCGCTTGAATACGTAGAAGTGGTCGTCACTGGGCGGCGCCGGCAAAGGCGCGTCCTGTTCCAGGCTGCGAATCATCGCCTGCTCTTCCTCCTCAGGCGTCGCTGCGCGCCCGTCAATCGCGCAGCGCTCGACCCACGGGCTGCCGGGGATGAAACGGACGATGCTATCACCCTCGCGCCACGTGAACTCGCCAGTCTGCACCGGCCGTTGGAGACGGCAGCCGATGTTGGTTCCCAGGCGGACGAGATCCATGCCCAAGCGTTGCACGGTATCCACTACTTCCACCGCCTCCGCCTCAACCAGCTCTTCCCAATCGCGTTCCGCTAGCAGGCGCATGCGGTGCACGAAGTTATGCGTCACACTGGGGCGACCGAGGATGAGGTCCGCGATGGGGCTCTTGATGAGCTTCTCGAAGAACGGCGTGCGATGCGGCTCGCGATGTTCGAATGCCGCTTGCACCCGCTCGCGTGAAGTCACGTCAATCTTTCCCGCCGACGATGCGTTCGGTATCCACGACGTACTGTTTGGCGCCGATCTTGACCCTGGGATCGCCGAAGCCGTGGAAGATGCGCAGCTTTTGCGATTGTTCTATGCTGCGGCCGTCGAGCGAGCGGATCGCGAAGAGCGCCGGGCGACGGTACTCGATGCCGCGCCACGAGAGCGCATGGAAGGCCTGAAACTGCGGGGCGCGGACGGAGAACCCATAGGGTGGGAGCAGCGTTTCGCCGCTTGCGCCGACGGCCCGGCAGTTGTCGCGGCCAAGGTTGACGATGACCTCAACGTCGCCGCCGAACACGGTTCTGCGCACCAGGCCATCCGGGGTCAGGAACTGGTAATCCGTCATCGGCAGCTTTGCCGTCAGCTCATTCAGCGGCGACATGACTTCGTAGGTGTTCTTGATGAACTTGTCTGTCAGGCACAGGTTCTGCCCCCAGCCACCGTCGGACCGCGCGAGGCAAAGCACGTCAACGGGTGATGCTTCCTGCCGCTCGAGGGCGATCTGCGCGTTCTGGCCCCGCCCGCTGACGCGCACCCGGCCGATCGTGTAGCGGCGCATGCCGTCATCGGCATCGGCAAGCAGCGCGCGCTCACCGCTCTCAGGCTTGAACAAGCCGATGCGGATGTCGAAGGTTCCCTCCACGCCCTCGGGCGCCTCAACCGCAAGGGGACCGATGACAATCTGCTGCCCCGCTCTCCACATATGCACTGGCGGCTGCGGCTCGTGGTCACTTTGAAAAACGACGTTGCCGTTATGCTTCGTGAAATGAACAAAGACACGCCAGTCGGCGGCTATATCCTCCTCTACCGACCAGCGATAGGTGATGTCAAATCTGCGCGGCCCGGTTTGCGCCAGGCGCTCAACTGACGCGCTGGCGCGAAGGGGCTCGCCGCGCTCCTCGCGCCAATACAGATGGTTCCCGAAGGCGTACAGCGGCATGCGGCCCAGAGAAATGAGGCGGACGATGTAATCGGGCTGGTTCGGATACGCTCGGTCGCCCTGGTGCGGGTAGATCGCGATGCAGTCGTGATACACGAGCTCGAACAGCGGGATGCGCCGGCCGTACGGAGGATCTGCCCACGCGGTGAGCAGGCCCTCGAAATACGCGGCATGCGGCACCGCCCACTCCATCCCTTCCTCCGAGCCATGGACGCCGAACAGGCTGGCCGAGAAATCCGAGAGCGCCGACTTGTACTTCATATCATCCCATCGGGTTTCTGGGTGCGCGGGGTCGAAGCACTGGAGCAGCTCGGAGGCAAAGGTCGTGTCAATGAAATAGGCGTTGGGGTCGAATAGCTCCTTGACGCGCGGCAAGTTTTGCTGCGGTCGGGCCGCGAATTGGAGGCTTTCCTTGGAGCATACCAGCCACGCCTGCCCACCGGCCCAGTTGCCGCCGGCCATGAGGCTGCCGTCACGCTGCTTGATGATCGCGCGCTCGGACCACGACGGCGCGTCCTGGTACATATCCTGGTAATTGTCGTGCAGCCCGAAAAGATAGCCCAAGCGCCGGATGCGCGCCGAGGCGTCGGCCAAAGCCGCGTTGCCGCCGCACTCCGGCGCGGCCGGCAGGAGGTCCGGGTGCTGGTTGTCGTAGCCGCGGTGGATCCAACCCGCGAGAACGAACAGCGCCTTTTCGATGCCCACGTCGCGGCGCAGGTGTTCCGCTATTTGCGCCGCCTCGTCAAAGGTGTAACCAAGGCTAACGTCCTCATCCGCGTTCGCAGGGCCGCCGTAATATCGCGACGATTTCAATGTGCGGCTGAGAACGAATGGCTTGATGTCGGGCGCGCCCAGCAACTTGTCCAGCTCGAGGTTGGGCCAGCGCCGCGTCTTTTCCTCCCAGCTCACGAGCCATCCGTTCTCGCGGGCGATATCGCGATAGGCTCTTGCGATTTCGACATAGCCGCCTTCTCCCAACAGAGTGATGCGCACTGCTGAACCGGGCGTCTGAATCCGCAGCGATGGCGCGAGCACCTGGTGCGCCGGGGCCACCGACTTCTCGCCGACGACACTCTTCACCGACGCCAAAGCGTAAACGTCGCGCCAGCTCACCAGCGCCGCCGAGCCGCTGCTCACAACCCCCAGCATTTCCATCTGGCAGCCGCCCCAGCGGTACATCTCGTAGCGCTCCAGATAGGCCTCCCCGCTGTCAGCGGGCAGCATCAGCCCCAGGTGGCTGGGGACAATGACATATCCGCCCTGCCGATCGGCGGTCCATAGGGCATCAGAGAGCAGGGTGATGTTGACGACCTCCGCGCCCTCCCCCGCTGCCGCCCATGACAGCTCAAGGCTTCTTGGATCGGGCAAAATGCGGGCGGTGATGATGATGCGCCACCGCGGCCCAGCCTCAGCGACTTCATATTCCAGTGCGATCTTCTGCCCCTCGCGGCGCAGCCGCTGCGGACGCCCGAGGTGCGCCAGTTTCGTCCGCCCCGAGGCCAGCCGCAGCTCGACATCGCCCAGACCTTCAATCAACGGCGACGAATGCCAGGCGACACCGGATCGCTTATCGAGCAACCGATGGCTGCCGTTATCAGCGCTGACGGTGAACGCGATGTCATCGGACTCGATTGTTTGCGCCGAGGTAAGCCGGGCGTCGAAGTGCGCAGTCGGGCGAGGCGGCTCGGGCCCGCTCAGCGGCTTCAGCTTATCCGGCATCGGCGCCGAGGCGTCAATAGTTATCTGCCCCCAATACTTCTCGCATATGCGGTCGCCGCCTGGCGGCTCCCACAAGCCAACGTGTACCCAGTAAGAGCCCTCCGCCGCGTCTGGTGGAACGGGAATAGAGTAAGGGCCGTCCTCGATGACCTGGCCTTTCTCCCATGCGCTGGTCGGGATCAGGGGGAAATGGTCCTGCTGAAACACGATCTGCCGGCAATCGCGCTCCGGGTGCTCGAAATGCGCGAACACCATGTAGTCCATGTCCGGCGGCGCGCCGTCATTGCGCCAGACGTAAGTCACGCCCAAGCGCCCACCCGGCCGCACCGACTGCGCGACCAGCCGCACCTCCACGAGCACGGGCGAGAATGCGGGCACGGGCTTAGGCTCCTCGGCCGCCAGCGCCCCGACGCATGGGGCGGCGATGACCACGCCCGCGGTGTCCACCAAAACCATCAACGCTAGCTTCCAGAGGGATAAGGCCGATACTGGCTTGGTCATGTGCCCACCTGTAAGGCAGCAGGCGGATGGAGCCGGCATCATACCTGGCACGTGGGAACAACCAGCGCGGGTGAGTTAGACCCACGCGGCTGTGCAGCAGATCATCCGCGATCGCGGTCAACGGGGTCCGACGTCGCCCTGCGCTCCGAGGTGCCCTTCACCCGGCGGCGCAGCTTCGCCAGCGCCGCTTTCCTTGGGCATGGGGATCTGAGCCGTGAGTTTGACCGTCGTGGAATCTGTGTCCGGGTCGTACGTGCCGATGGCAACCGGCGACTGATTCTCCGCTTGCAGCGCGTGCTCGACCACGAGAGCCCTGACCGTCAGATGTCGGTTATGGGGCGCGTAGCCCCGGAACTCCTTGACCACCCGCTCCGTGGCTCGCTGGACCTCCTCGTCGGTAATTGCGCGCTCGGCGCCCGACTTGTCCAGAACGCTGGGGCTGATGAAGATGTCCACTTCGGTCGGGGATTTGTAGTCAACGTCGTACACGTACCCTTGGAGGGACTGGATACGTTTGGTGACGTTGTCTGTGAACTCCTGGGCGCGTTCGCGCACTGCCGGGTCCAGCGACTCTGGCGGCGCGACTTCCGCCGCCTGCCGGTTCCACAACACGATGGTCATGACCGCGCCGGCAATTATCAGGAGCACCAGGAAGAATACGCTGATGCGGCGGGGCACCGCCCGCGCCGTCTCCTTCGATTCCTCGATCTCCACCGGATTCATGCGGTAGCGCGAGAAGTCAATGCCTCCCTGCTCCTGTCGCGGAGCTTCGGGTTCGCTTCTCTCCGCAGCTCTCTCCGGCTGCTCAGTTGGCACCATCGGCTCCTCTCATTCGGCGACCGCCGCCAGGGCGGCGCGAAGTTGGTTCATCGCCTGGGCCAGGGTCCGGTCCGGCAGGAATAGCCCCGAGCTACCGCCGATCAGGATTTGCGCGCCCCGGCGCGCCATGTCGGCAGCGGTGTCTAGGCTCACATGTCCATCAACCGCAATGCGCACCTCGAGCCCTCGCTCCCGAATCATCTCGCGTATCCGATCTATCTTGGGCAGCGCTGAGCGCACCAATGCCTGTCCCGCGAAGCCGGGGTTGACTGTCATCACCAAGACCATGGACACGTCATCCAGGACGTATTCGATTGCGCTTGGCGGCGTCGCCGGGTTCAGCGCCACCGCGGCGCGCGCTCCCGCGTCCACCACTGATTGCAGGCTGCGCTGGAGATGAAACGTGGCCTCGGCGTGGACGGTTATGATGTCCGCCCCGGCGCTGACGAAGTCCCGGATATAGCGATCCGGATTCGCGATCATCAGATGGGCTTCGAGCGGCAGCTTCGTCGCTGCGCGAATGGCCTCCACGACCACGGGCCCGAATGTGATGTTGGGGACGAAGTGTCCATCCATGATGTCCAGGTGAATCCCGTCGGCGCCGGCCTGCTCCAGACAACCTAGGGATTCCGCCAGACGGCCAAAATCGGCGCACATAATTGAGGGCCAGATCTCGATCGCCATCTCTTAAACCCTGCGCGTAATGAAGTCTTGAAGTTCCCGGCGCGTCGGCATCGAGGGCTGGGCCCCGAAGCGAGTCACCGCCAGCGCGCCGGCAAAGTTCGCCCACCTTGCGGCGGCGGGCAGATCCTGCCCTTCCGCCAACCCTACCCCCAGGGCGGCGGTGAAAGCATCGCCCGCCGCGGTAGTGTCAACGGCTTGCACCGCGATGGCCGAGATCTGCTCCGACCCCTGGGATGATGCCCAGGCGCAGCCTTGACACCCTGATTTTACCACAGACGCTGCCACCCCGCGCGCCATAAACTCGCGCGCCGCCTCAAGGGCGCTAGCGATTGGATGGCCAAGCAGCGCCTCCGCTTCCACCCGGTTAGGCGAAAGCACGTCGGGCCGGCGCCAGATTTCCTCCGGCACATCGGTCGCTGGTCCCGCATCCAGTATCGTCTTTACCTTTGCTCTTCGCGCGGCCTCCATCGCCGCCCTCACTGCATCAAGCGGGATCTCCAGTTGCAGCAGCACCACGTCCGCCCCCTCAATCGCCGCCGCCGCCGCCTCCACATCCGCCGGGCCGACCGCGTCATTTGCGCCGCCCGCGACGACGATGCTGTTCTCACCAGTTTCCTGGACTACGATCATCGCGGTGCCGGTCGGATGCTCTCGATCGGCGGTGACATACTGGAGGTGCACGTCACTGTCCGCGAGACTCTGGCGCAGGCGCTGGCCGAAGTCGTCGTCACCCACGCGCCCGACCATGTGCGTCTCGGCGCCGAGGCGCGCCGCGGCTACCGCTTGGTTGGCGCCCTTTCCGCCCGGGATGGTACGGAACTCTGTGCCGCGCACGGTCTCGCCGGGCCGCGGCAAGCGTTCCGCTCGCACCACGAGGTCCATGTTGATGCTGCCGATTACCACCACCCGCGGCAAACCAGTGCTCCTTGATTAGAGTTCCCCAGTCGGGATTCCGCTACCTCTCGGCGAAGGGCGCCGCTCACGCTTCGGCCATCGTTTGCCGCGCGGCCGCAATGGCGGTGTCAATATCCGTGTCACTGATGTCGCGATAGGTGCACATGCGAACGATGGTGGCGCTGTAGTTGATGACCAGCACGCCGCGCGCAGCCATGCCGTCGGCGAATGCTTTGGCATCCATGCCCTCGCGCTCGATGTGAACGCGCACCATGTTGGTCTGCGGCGGCTCGACGCGGAGCCCGGGAATAGCGGCCAATCCCTCGGCCAGGCGGCGCGCCCTCCGATGATCTTCCGCCAGCCGCCCAATCATCTTCTCCAGGGCGACGATCCCCGCGGCCGCCAGAACCCCCGCCTGGCGCATTTGTCCGCCGAGCAGCCAGCGCATCTCTCGCGCTCGGCGCACGCGTTCCTCGCTGCCGACGATGACAGAGCCGATGGGCGCGCTTAGCCCCTTCGACAGGCAGAACGAGACCAAGTCAGCCTCGCGACATAGCTCCGCCGCCGGCGTCCCCAAGGCGACCTCGGCGTTGAATATCCGCGCTCCATCCACATAGAGCTTGAGCCCGTGCTCGTGCGCGAGGTCGGCATAGATTTGCATTTTTGCGCAATCGAGAGCCACGCCGCCAGCGAAATTATGCGTGTTTTCGAGCGCCAGGACTTTCGCTCGCACGAAGCTGCGCCGGCCCAGAATCGCGCGGATTTCGCCAATATCCGGTGAGCCGTCCTCATCGCGAACCACGAGGGGCACGACGCCCGCAAGCGGCACGACGCCGCGCTCGAATGTCAGCATGTGGCAGTCGCGGCCAGCAACCAAACCATCAGCCCGCTCGCACAGAACCATGACAGAGACGAGGTTCGCCATGGTGCCGCTGGGGACGAACACGGCCGCTTCCTTGCCCAACCGCGCGGCGGCCATCTCCTGCAAGCGGTTGACGGTGGGATCTTCGCCGAAGCCATCGTTGCCGACCTCGGCGCGCCGCATGGCCTCCCTCATTTCCTCATCCGGGGTCGAGCTCGTATCCGTTCGCAAATCTATCGGCATTTGGGTGCCCTCGATCGTCAAGCTGTGCATCGGCGCCGCAAGTCCTGCCTCTAGGGTCCGACGGTTCGCTCGCGCCAACGGCGTTCCCTGCAAATGGCAAGGGCGCCGCGGTTGAGGCGGCGCCCTGCGGACGACGGGGTTTACTGTGGCTCAAGAATCCAGGATGCGGTGGAATGCATCGCGGCCGGCCTCTTCGGGCAGCGGCAGCCCCATGACCTTGGCGCAGCGCTCGGTGAGCGCCATGAGGTCGCTGCGGTCGAGCAAGTCGAGCCGCCACTTGCGGCAGCCGGCCATGAGCTGCTGCAATCCGACGCCGATGCGATCCACCAGGTAGCTGTATAAACCCACCGCCGGCCATGGTATATCAGTGCCCACCTGGTCCCCGTACTTATCGCGCAACTCCGCGCTGGCCATGAAGAAATGGTTGGGGTCATCGCCATAGAGGTTAGTGAAACTGCCCGGCAGCTTTCCTTCGCGGTGGAGCTGGACGAAGTAGTCCGACTTCATGACCGCGGTCAGCGGCGAGCGACCGACGGCTACCGCCTTAACGAACGGGCCATCGCCGAAATTGCTCATCGCGATCGCCTTGAAGATCTGGGTCTCATTGACGAAGCCGCCGGCGAAGGCGATATCGGGAACGTGCTTGCCTTTCTGCCTCAGGATGCGGCAGCCCTCCAGCACCTGGGCAAGCAGGTAAAGGGTGGGCGTGCTGCACTCGTTCATCATGGGCACCGGGCTCATGCCGGTGCCGCCGCCGGCGCCGTCGAAAGTCAGCATGTCTATCTTCGCCTGTGACGCGCACTTGAGGGTGAACGCGACCACCGCCGCGTTGTACGCGCCGGTCTTGAGGAAGACCCTCTTGGCGCCGTTCTCGCGCAGCCACGCGATGTCCTCGATAAAGCCCTTTTCCTGCGGGAACCCGACGCGGCTGTGGCGCTCGAAGGTGCGGAAGATGCCGTCCTTGAACGCATCCTGCACCGCTGGATCCGCAGGATCGGGCAGCACGATGTAACCGCGCTCTTTGAGCATAAGCGCTTTCTCGATGCTGTCCACGCGCACCTCGCCGCCGATCGCCTTGGCGCCCTGGCCCCACTTGCGCTCGATGATGTTCACGCCCAGCGATTTGAGCGCGTACAGGTCCACCGCCGCGCGCTGATCCTCGACATTGGTCTGCACCACGATGTCGCCGTGCACGCCGTCCCAGAACTTGCGATAAGAAGCAATGCGCCAGCGCAAGTTCGGGGACTCGATGACGCGGCCTTGCCCGTTATAGGTCGCCTCGGCGTCCATGCCGCAGACGTTCTCGCCGACGGTCTGGATGGTGCCGCTGATAGCCGCGCCGGCCGCGAGCGACTCCCAGTTGCGGGTGGCGACATCGGTGGAGCCCATGCCCGCGAGGATCACCGGGATCTTCAGCGGCACGCCGCCGACGGTGGTCGAGAGGTCAACGTTGGGAAAAGTCGCATGATCCGGGTCACCCTCGACGCCCTCCGCGCCCAGCACCTCCACCTGGATCTGGATGTCGGACCAGTTGAGCAGGTAGTCCTTGTTCGAGGCGGCGGTGCTGTGGCCGAACATCTCGGGGCTAGGGTAGAGCACCTCGCGCCCACGAAAAGCCGACTTGCTGATCTCGCACAGCACCGTGCATTCGCGGATGCACAGGGGGCACATCCCGCTGATTGGCGTCGCATCGCGCGCCCGCAGGGCGGTGCCGCTCGTTGACCTTGAGTTCTCGTTGTACCAGGGCATGATCTCTCTTCTCCCTCCGTTTGGTTGATGTTCGGCGCGACGATCCTCGCGGGCGCCGCTGCCGGGTTCTGACGCACCACGGCTCTCCCTGCCAGGGAGAGGAATGACCGGTAAACCCAAGCCTACGCGTCCCGCAAGCAAAAAAGCGCCTCGATGCCAAACGCACCGAGACGCCTTCGTCTCGAACCCACTGTGGTTCCCTAGCCCGACCGCGCCGTCGGGCCACGGCCCTACTTCCAACTGCGCTATTCTACCTGAAGCGCGTCATCCCTTCAAGCCCCCGCCGAAAAAACCGGACCGGCGTGAAGGTAACGCCCGCCGACCTATCCGGCCTTCATCCCAGCACGCCGCAAGGCCTAGAGGCCATTTCAAAAGGCGTGACAGAGATTCTTCGCTTCGCTCTGAATGACATGCCAAGCGGCCACCACCGGTATTGTCACCCTGAGCGCCAGCGAAGGGTCTCGTCCCGACGAGTATTGAAATGGCCTCTAGCCCTGCCTGGCCTCAATCGCGCACAAGAGGACCCCGGCGGCGAGGCCCAGTCGTCTATCCAGCACTCGACTCCGGTCCTGCGAGAAGTCAACTGTGAGCTTCAGCACGAAGGGATTGAAGTTCTGCTTCAACGTGCAAACCTGGCTGGTGCCGATCTCGGCGT